>Ga0256404_1000126_pt1 | contig 178871 bp, 157 predicted proteins | sample RumenRJG_01DNA_FD_185990 | JGI IMG/M metagenome (GOLD analysis project Ga0256404, IMG submission 185990) | Bovine rumen microbial communities from Lethbridge, Alberta, Canada - RJG_01 | ecosystem: Host-associated > Mammals > Digestive system > Stomach > Rumen | place: Canada: Alberta...
TACGGTAACGTATGTAGCTGACCAATACTAATAGGTCGAGGTCTTGACCTAGTTATGAGCACTTAACGATAGTATTTTTATCGTTTACGTGCGATACATGCACAAGCACTTAGCGAGGTAGTTTCGAACTTAGTACTTGGGCTAGATATGGATGGAATACAGTGTGTAGTTTTGAAGGTACAGAAAGAAAGGCTTTCATCTTAGGATGGAAGCTTTTTTGATTCTATAAAACTAACATTAAGAAAGCGTTTTTAACTCTACAGGAAGATGATGTGTCCCACAGAGTAAAAAACGCTTCACAATAATTTGAAATTTACTGAAGGCTGCAGTCTTCAATTAACTATAAGAAGTATGCTTTGCTAGCTAGTTTCTCATAGTTATCATGATTAGTTGCTATAATGCCTAAAAAAATATATTAAGTTTACATAGCTGAAATAAATGTTAATCGATTGCATAATTTGTAATTAATAGATGTTGTGCGTTCTTATCATTACGATCCTGAAAGCTTACAAAATACTTTTTATCAAATTTATGCAGATGTAATGTGTTCCCATTGGCACATTGCGTCCCTGGTTCATAGAGGGATAAAATGAAATCTGTATTTTTAATAATCAGCATAAAGTTTGCTTTGCATTTTTTTAATAGAAAATTTGCAAGACGTTTTTGTTCTGCTTTTCCAAAAGCATTGTTGGCGTAAGTGCTAAATTCGGTATCATAAGGTGGGTCCAAAAAAATAAAATCTTGTTTGTGCGGTTTATGTGTAAGGAAGAAATCTTCAAAGTCTTGATTACAAATACAGCTATTTTTTAATTGTTCTACTAATTCCGCAGACGAAAAATAGGCAATTTTTTTGCTTAAATTTTTCTGGTTATAAGAAATTCCGCCATACGGAACATTAAATTTTCCACTTTTGTTGTATCGGAACATGGAAGAATAGCAAAATTCACGAATGAAGAAATAGATAGCAGTAGCAAAAGGCTTTGAAATATGCAATTCTTCAATATGATTGTAAAGGTAGCGAAAATGCATATAAAAAGCATTTTTAAAGGCACCTTCAATATTTTGTGCAATATCCTCTTCACAAAGTGTTCCTTTTTTTTCTTCAATGGATGCCATACGAATTACTTTGTTTGTGTAGCTTTTTATTAGTTCCGTAATAAAATTTTCTAGTGCTATGTTAAAGTTACTTTTTAACAGATCATTAAATTCTCCTGCATGGCTGCACAAAAACTCTGTTGTTTGGTCAGAAAGTTGTTGCTTATCAATTTTTTTTGTTCGATACAGCTCATAAATTTCCCGCAATTTTTTTGCGTGTTTTTTTGTTAAATTGGAAATATTCATCCAATTATTATTAATACCGGAAATTTTAGAAAAAAAATCTTCATTCTGTTCAGCAATCATTTCATACAGGTCAATTAATTCGCTGGATTTGTCGTTAATATAGTAATGTTTACAGTCTAGAGAAAAGTAGACTGCTCCACCTCCAATAAACGGTTCAAAGTAATTTGCAGTCTTCTTAGGAAGATTTGGTAAAATATATTTTAATTCTTTTTCTTTTCCGCCCGGATATTTCAAAAGCGGAGAAAGTCTGTTTTCTTTTGGTTTTATACTCATAATACGCCTCGCAAATATATATAGTTTATATTCAATAGAATAGTTACGAAATAATATGTATTGTGTACATATGTTCGATTTTTATTATAACAAATTTTAATATATGAAACAAGAAAAATATGTTAGGCTGTAAACGTATCTACGGCTTTAGCAATCTGCTGTTCCCATGAATGATAATCTGCCATTTTTTCGGCAGATAGGGAAAGGGATTCAAAAAAGGTGAGTAGTTCTGTTATTGGTAATTCCTGTTGGTAGCAATGTTGGATGACTGCTACATACTGTGGAATTGTCAAGGGAACTACTGGAATTTTTTTCCCAAGCCAGCTTTCTCTGTTTAATAAAAAGAATTGCCACATAGTACGCAAGTGGATGCGGGAAGAAATAAATAATCCTAATACTTGTTTATCAGGTGTTCGTTCCATAAAATGGAGTACATGGTCAATTACACTGGATGCTTCATGTTCCCACTGGCGTACACCTGTCATAAGGGAAACCTCAGGTAATAGAATTGTATTATCAAAGTAGAGTTCCATATCAGGTGTGTTTCCAACTCCAGGGGCAAAGCTACGTGGTGAAAGGTCTTCTTCAATATTGAAATTTCGTTTCATGCGATGTTTCCCCTGCACAGCAATCAATGATTTCCAAGTATTTACCTCTAGCCAAAGTGCACTCATATCATCATTTGCCAGAATATCATCAAACTTTTCAAGGATAAATTGACGCTCTTTTTCTGTTTTGGATGCAACGCGAATAAAGTAATCCTCATTGTGATTAGTGATTGCTTTATCAATTGTTTTTTCCATGTTCTTTAGAGCTGAAATATTATCTGTCTTTTGCGTTTGTGCAAGTAGTAGATTGAGGTCAGCTTGTGAGACAAAAGTAGTTTGCTCGTAATCCTTTACTGGAGAAGGTGCCTCTTTTTTTGACAGAAGTCCCTGTAAAACAGTTAATTTTTCCTGTATCAATTCTTGCCGTTCGGTGGCATTATCCCACGGAAGCATTATATTGTCGCTGCTACCATACCATTGCATATAGGTATCAATATCCGAAATCTCATCCGGATAAGAAAAAGAAAAGGTTCGTTGGAGAAGTTCTACTTTCTTTTTTGCATGGGTGGCTATTCGAACCTTCGTTGCAAGACTTCTTCCAGATAAACGAAATAAACCGGTATAGACTAAGGAACGTGACAAAGCCTCGGCATAATCGTAGAAGCTATCTACCTTATTTTGTAGTTTTCCATAGTATGTTTCATATATGCTGGAAAAAAGTTGTTTAACTTTTTTGGTGTCCAGTTTGTTTGTTAGTAAGTCATACTGGCTTTTAAAATCTTCAATTGCTGCAAGCATATGAGGAATTTGTGCTGGTTCATCACAACCAAATAAAAGTGCAAGCTCACTTCGATTGAGGCTTTCGTACTTTGTAAATGCTGATAAAACAAGCTGCATTGGAAAAATATTTGGATGCTTGCAGGGAGATTTGATTTTTTGAATTGGATTTGGAAGATGAAGCTTTAGCAATTGTTTTAAATATTGTTCCTGGTCAAATTGGTTTTGTATAATTTGATGACCACATTCCGTTATGTTTATGCTTCCTTTTTTGGAAACGTATCCAAAACCTAAAAATTCATAGGTGCTTTTATCATTTCTTCCATTACTTTCTGTTTCTTTTCTATCGTAAGAACCAGATAAATAATCCTCATAGGAAATCGTAGAAAGCCAACCATCTTCTTCTTCATGTGCATGATATATATAGGAACGTCTGACTGGATAGATTTTTTTTTGATTAAATGCACTGACTGAGGTACTTGTCTCATTCCAGTTTTGTCCTTGCAATTTCCCAAAATAGGGAAACCATTGGATTGTTTTTATAATACTTCTTGGTTTTGTTCTCCAGTACCAGCTCATGGAAGTTCTCCTTTCTTTTTATTGCATATTAGCTACGTGTAATGTAACACCTAAATCATAGTTAAAAAGTCCAAGTGTTATTGTTTTCATTACTGTTTACTATACCACATGAAAATAGGAAAAGAAAGCAAAGAAACTGAGATGTTTTGGCATTGAAAAGGGAGGGGAGGATTGTTATAATGAAAAGAAAAACAGATACTACCATAAGAAAGGGCAGGAAAAGTATGAGGAATATACGTTTGGTTTTAGAATATGATGGTTCCAGATATGATGGATGGCAGAAACAAGCAAGAAAGGGAAGTAATACAATTCAGGATAAATTGGAAGGTGTATTGGAAAAGATGGAAGGAGAAAAAATTGAGGTAATCGGAGCTGCGAGAACAGAAGCAGGAGTGCATGCGTATGCACAGATTGCCAATTTTAAGACAAATACAGATATGAAAATGTATGAGATAAAACATTATCTGAATCGTTTTTTACCGATGGATATTGCAGTGCTGGAGGTAGATGAAGTACCAGAACGGTTTCATAGTAGTTATCTTGCAAAATCTTTTAAGTATGAGTATAAGATTTCTATGGGAGATGTACCATCTGTTTTTCAGAGAAAGTATAATTACTATAGTTTTGATAAGCTGGATAGCTTAAAAATGCGGGATGCAGCAAAGTATTTGATAGGGAAACATGACTTTAAGACATTTTCAGACAATAAAAGAATGAAGAAATCTACAATCAGAGAGATTTATGATATTGATATTTATGCCGGAATCGATGAGATGAGTATTACTATACAGGGGGATGATTTTTGGCCAAGAATGGTACGCATTATTGTTGGTACACTGATGCAGGTTGGGCGAGGAGAAATAGAACCGAAAACTATGAAGACAATTCTGGAGAGTTGCGATAGGGAAAAAGCAGGGGAGGCTGCAGAGGCAAAGGGGCTATTTTTGCAGGAAGTGTATTATTAAAGAAGAAAAAAGTACAGTTCACTGGATCGAGAAGTGTAACAATATGGCAAAGTTATAGTGCTTTATGAAAGGCGGAAGGTTGACAGATTGGCTTTATAGAGGTATCATAAAAAGTATGTGTAATGTAGAAATTCCAGTCTGTTACAGATTTGGATAGAATTAGATTGCGATAGAGATGAAAAGAAAACTAGGAGGTTGTAAGATGGCAGCAGTGTACAATCACAAAGAAGTAGAGAAGAAATGGAAAAAATATTGGGAGCAGCATCCAGTCAATGTAAATGATGGGAAAAAAGAAAAATACTATTGCTTGGATATGTTTCCTTATCCTTCTGGAAATGGTCTGCATGTAGGACATTGGAGAGGTTATGTAATTAGTGATGTTTGGAGTCGTTATAAGATGCTTCAGGGACATTATGTTATTCATCCAATGGGATGGGATGCCTTTGGACTTCCAGCAGAAAATTATGCCATAAAGATGGGAGTACATCCAGAAAAATCCACAGCAGACAATATTGCAAATATTAAAAGACAGATTAAAGAAATCGAAGCTATTTATGATTGGGACATGGAAGTAAATACAACAGATCCTAATTTTTATAAGTGGACACAGTGGATTTTTGTAAAGATGTTCAAAGAAGGATTGGCTTATCAGAAAGAAATGCCAATTAACTGGTGCCCATCTTGTAAGACAGGTCTTGCAAATGAAGAAGTTGTCGGTGGTAAATGTGAACGTTGTGGAGCCGATGTAACAAAGAAAAATTTAAGACAGTGGATGTTAAAAATCACAAAATATGCAGATCGTTTATTAGATGATTTGGATAAATTGGATTGGCCTGAAAAAGTAAAGAAAATGCAGGCTGACTGGATCGGAAGAAGCCATGGTGCAGAAGTAGACTTTAAGATTGATGGAATGGATGAGGCGATTACAGTTTATACAACCAGACCAGATACCTTATATGGAGCAACTTTTATGGTATTAGCACCAGAACATGCTTTAGCAAAGAAGTTGGCAACAGATGAGACAAGAGCAGCAGTGGAAGAGTATATTTATCAGTCTTCTTTAAAGTCATCTGTAGACCGTATGCAGGACAAAGAAAAGACTGGTGTATTTACAGGTTCTTATGCAATAAATCCAATCAATGGAGCTAAGGTTCCAATCTGGTTATCAGATTATGTATTGGCTGATTACGGTACAGGTGCAATTATGTGTGTGCCTGCGCATGATGATAGAGACTTTGAATTTGCAACCAAGTTTAATATTCCAATTATTCAGGTTATTTCAAAAGACGGAAAAGAGAATCCAAATTTAACAGAAGCCTATACAGAGTCAGGAATTGTTATTAATTCTGGTGAATGGACAGGAAGAGATTCTGCAGAGTTAAAGAAAGAAGCACCTGAAATCATTGAAAAATTAGGAATTGGAAAGAAGACAACTAATTATAAATTACGTGACTGGGTATTCTCAAGACAGCGTTATTGGGGAGAACCTATTCCAATTGTACATTGTGAAAAGTGTGGAGCAGTACCTGTTCCAGAAGATCAGTTACCATTATTATTACCAGAAGTGGAGAGCTATCAGCCAACTGGTACAGGAGAGTCTCCATTGGCAGATATTACAGAATGGGTAAATACAACTTGTCCATGTTGTGGCGGACCTGCAAAGAGAGAGACAAATACAATGCCTCAATGGGCTGGTTCTTCATGGTATTTCCTTCGTTATGTGGACAATAAGAATAATGAAGAATTGGTTTCTAAAGAAAAAGCGGATAAATATCTTCCAGTAGATATGTATATTGGTGGAGTAGAACATGCCGTATTGCATTTGCTGTATTCTCGTTTCTACACAAAATTCTTGCATGACATTGGTGCAATTGATTTTGATGAACCATTTAAGAAATTGTTCAACCAGGGTATGATTACTGGTAAGAATGGTATTAAGATGAGTAAATCTAAGGGAAATGTAATATCTCCAGATGATTTGGTAAGAGATTATGGTTGTGATGCACTTAGACTTTATGAATTATTCGTAGGACCACCAGAACTTGACTCAGAATGGGATGACAGAGGAATCGATGGCGTTTACCGTTTCATCAACCGTTTCTGGAAGATGGTATTAGATAGCAAAGAAGCAAACGTAGCTGCTACAGATGAAATGATTAAGTTACGTCATAAGATGGTTTATGATATTACTACCCGTTTGGAGAGCTTTAGCTTAAATACAGTTATCAGTGGATTTATGGAGTACAATAATAAATTTATCGAAATAACAAAGAAAAACGGAGGAGTAGATTTAGAAACATTAAATACAGCTATTGTTCTTATGGCTCCATTTGCACCACATGTGACAGCAGAGCTTTGGGAGTTATTAGGAAATGAAGGCGGTGTATTTGAGCAGAAATGGCCAGAATACGACGAAGCAGCAATGAAGGAAGATACTATTGAGATTGCAGTACAGATTAACGGTAAGACAAAAGGAACTGTTGAAATTGGTGCAGAAGAGGCAAAGGATTCTGTATTGGAAAAAGCAAAGGAAGCAATCTCTGATAAATTGACTGGAAATATTGTAAAAGAAATATATGTACCAGGTAGAATTGTTAATATTGTAATGAAATAGTACAGTTGTTTGGAAACCGAGCAGTCTGTAGGTATGAAAAAGAAGGACCACTCGCAAGAGTGGTCTTTTCCTTATGTCAAAAGATAGAATATTGAAAAGTAAAATGGTTTTATTAGAAAAGAGGTTAAAAAGATGCGAGAGATGGAATTTAAAATGGAACGTCAGAATTTAGTGGAAGTAGGACAGAAAGTAGAAGTGATGGAACGCTCATGTCCGGCAAATTATCATTATATTATAAAACCAGCAGTTGCCATGTCTGGCTGTGTTGCAGTTGGAGACAGACTTAGTGTGTTAGAGGGAATTGTAAAGGATATTAAACATAATGAGCAGGGATATTATGTGGTAGTAGAATTTGATGAATAAAAGTTTAAAGTAACTTTATAAAAGGGCAAGAAAACCCACTGCCATTAGGCGGTGGGGACTCTTGAACTTTTATATGAGCAAGTAGCAACGCGGATTGCGAATATCCGCTTGACCTGAGAAAAGCTCTTTGCTCTTTGGCAAGGGGCTTTTCTTAGATAAATGAAAGTATTGTAGCTATGTGTTATGAAATAGCATGGACTAAAGCATTTGCTTTATAGTTTGGTAGGCAAGTTGTTCCTGTGGAGATAATTGCTGTGTGCTGATTGCTTCCATAATTAAAGAAACTTCTTGTTTGGTAAATGTTAAATTTTTCTCCTGCATTTGTTTTTGAAGGTCCATGAAAAGCGGAAGGGCCTGTATAGGAGTTAGTTGATCTGCCTGTTTCAGAAAATTTGTAATAAATTGTTTTTTGTGTGGATTTATTTGATTCCATACGGGATTGTTTGTCCAATCTGAATTGCTCATAGCACTCAGCTCCTTTCCTTGTTGTTTTGGTATGATTCGAAAAAATGCTCAATCATAGGAAATAATTGATTTCTTGTAAAATTTCCGCTTTCTTTTGGCGGAAGAATATCTTTCATGCTGTTATAAGTTCGATACAATTTCTGTGCTTTAAAATAATTCAGCAGAGTATTGATAATTTCTGATTCCTTAGGGGTGCTAACTTCCTGAAGACTGAGAAAGAGACCTTCATAATCTGTGGGTGTTTCAGATATATCACAGGCATGAAGATCGGATGATGAACTGGCTGAGAATGAGTCCATTAATTCACCTGCTTTGATAAATACTTCCATGGTTGTCTTGGATTTTTGATTAATAAATGGAAGTGCAGCATTCATTAAATCAACAACATGTTGGTAAGATGAATTTTGATTTTCAGACACAAAAAATCCTCCTTTTTGCTTTTTAAACATTTATAAGTAATGTTATGCAAAAAGAAGGATTGTTAGAACTACTTACGCTTCAGGATAAATTAAGTGTGTATCATCTATGTTGTATAAGATGGTATCCAGAAAATGTTTTGCAAGATATTTAGCCATTGGCAAATTCATATCTAAATAGTTTCCGCAATTAAAAGCTGCAGCACCTGGTACTTGTCCTTCAAAATCACGGATAAACTCAAATAAGGATGTTATAAGAGGAACAATATCCTTTGATGTATAGTCTCCTGCTAATAAAAGATAAAAACCGGTTCTACAACCCATAGGACCAAAATAAATCGTTTTAGAAGCATAGTCTGGGTGATTGCGAAGGTATGTTGCTGCCAGATGCTCTATGGTGTGCATTTCAGCCGTGTTCATAACAGGCTCAAAGTTTGGTCGGGTCATACGAATGTCAAAGGTAGTGACCATTTCTGAACCAATGGCATCTTTTCTGGAAACATAGATTCCAGGGAGTAATTTTAAATGGTTTATGGTAAAACTTGCAATTTCTTTCATGTGAAAACCTCTCTCTCTTCAATATAAGTGCTACTGTTGTATGGATAAAATTTTCGATACGCTTTTATATATTTCAAAAAGCGAATGTAGTTATTATAGCATAAAAAAATAAGGAGAACAATAAAAAGACAATTTGACGAAAGTTATATAGATGTGTTACACTTAAAGGTATGTAAAATGTATTATAATTGAAAAAGGTGAATATAAGGAGATTTATGATGATAGGAGATAAGAAAATTTTATATAGTGGAATGCAGGCTACCGGTAATTTAACGTTAGGAAATTATCTCGGTGCTTTGAAAAACTGGATTTCATTAACAGATGAGTATGAATGCTTTTATGGTGTAATGGATTTACATTCATTAACAGTGAGACAAAAACCGGCAGAGTTTCGTAAAAGAGCTAGAATGTTATATACGTTATACGTTGCAGCGGGACTGGACCCTGAAAAAAATTGTATCTATTTTCAGTCGCATGTTTCCAGTCATTCCGAATTGGCATGGTTGTTAAATTGTTTTACTTATATGGGAGAACTTAGTCGTATGACACAGTTCAAAGATAAGTCCGCAAAACATGCAGATAACATAAATGCAGGATTATTTACATATCCGGTATTGATGGCAGCAGATATTTTATTATATCAGGCAGATGTAGTTCCAGTTGGTGCAGACCAGATGCAGCATTTAGAGATAACAAGGGATATTGCGAATCGATTTAATAATATATATGGAGATGTGTTTACCATTCCAGAGGCTTATTTAGGAAAAGATGGTGCCAAAATCATGAGTCTTCAGGATCCAAGTAAGAAGATGTCTAAGTCAGATGAAAATATAAATGCAAGTATTTATTTATTAGATGATCCAGATACGATAATTCGAAAGTTTAAAAGAGCCGTTACGGATTCTGGAAGTGAGGTTCGTTATGCAGAAGATAAGCCAGGAATTTGCAATCTTATGGATATTTATGGTGCAACAACGGGAAAGACAAGAGAGGAAATCGAAAGAGAATTTGATGGTAAGGGATATGGCGATTTTAAACTTGCAGTAGGAGAGGCTGTAGTATCTATGTTAAAGCCATTGCAGGAACGTATGAAGGAATTAGAAGCGGATAAGAGTTACATTGATAGTGTTATTAAGGCGAATGATGAAAAGGCGCAGTATGTGTCTATGAAGACATTACGAAAGGTACAAAAAAAGCTAGGATTAACAGAAAGAATCAGATAAATATAACAATAAAGAATGATACCGATCTTCAGACATTAAATGAAAGGCTTAATGTTTGAAGGTCGGTATTTTGCTTTGTAGAAAAATGCTTTGCAGATCAAAGGCGTCCTGTGGCAATGTGCAGTGCTTTTCGGCTAACCTAATATTGTCTTTGCCTCGCTTTCTTAAGGAAAACTTTTTATGGTGTTACTTTTTGTAAAATTCTGTAAACTTGTCCATGCGGGCACTCATATTTAAGAATAGTAAATCTAAAACAGTCATTGCAGCCATAGATTCAACTACAACAACACCACGAGGAACTATAATTGGATCATGACGTCCTTTAATACTTACATTTATATTTTCGCCATTTGTTGTAATTGTTTGTTGTGTTGCAGAGATAGAAGGGGTTGGTTTAAATGCAGCTCGTAGAATTATTTCAGAACCATCACTTAATCCTCCTAAAATTCCTCCGGCATTATTACTAAATTTGTGGATACCACTTTCATTGGTATAAAAATTATCATTATCTTGCGAACCAAGCATAGTAGCTGCATTAAAACCAGCACCAATTTCTACGCCCTTAACGGAACCAATAGACATGATACCTTTTGCAAGATTAGCATCTAACTTTTCAAATACCGTTTCTCCAATACCAGCAGGAACTCCACTTATGATACACTCAGCAATACCACCAGCAGAATCCTGTTTTTGCATCGTTTCCATGAGATAGTCCTCTGCTTTAGAAGAGGCATCTAAATCAGGCATGTAGAGTGGACTTTTAAAAATATTTTCCTTACTGCATTTATTGTAATCAATTTCGATTGGACCGATTGCTTTTGTATAAGCACTTACTTCAATACCAATTGTTTTTAAAATAAGAGAAGCAACCGCACCTCCAGCAACGCGTGCAATCGTTTCACGACCAGAGGAACGTCCGCCACCGCGGTAGTCACGAAAACCATATTTTTGATTAAATGTATAATCTGCATGACCTGGTCGGTAATAGCTTGCAATTTCACTATAATCTTGTGAGCGTTGCGTTTTATTATGAACCATCAATGAAATTGGCGTTCCGGTTGTTCGCCCTTCGAATACTCCAGAAAGAATTTCAATCTCGTCATCTTCTTTACGAGGAGTAGAATATTTTGTTGTTCCTGGTTTTCTACGATTCATGTAGGGTTGAATCATACTTTCGTTCAAATAAAGTCCTGCCGGACATCCATCTATTACAACACCGACCCCTTTTCCATGGGATTCGCCCCATGTGGATACTCTGAATATTGTACCATAACTGGAACCTGCCATAAATTCACAACCTTTCTTTTGTTGAAACAGTGTAGAACTGTTTTTTGTTTGCTATCTTACTAATTATATAAAAAATAAAAAAAGGTTGCAAGGAAAGAAGGACAAAACTAAAAATACTTCATAAAATATAGTAGAAAGGATAAAGGGAGAATGCGAAATGGAGAAATCTATGGAAGATCAGGATGTCCTTGTTATTGAGGATAATACCATTTATGAAATAGATATGCAGTGTATGCATTGTAAAAAGGGAGGATGTAAGGAACAGAATAAAAAAATGAAAAAGTATGAAAAAAAGAAATATGATGAGTGGACAAATAAAAAACTTTAATTATACAAAATAGAAGAATACTAACCTGTAGACCAAAGTATTGTGTATGTATGGAAAACAAGCCGAAAGTAGAAAAACTTTCGGCCTGCTTTTCAGTAAGAATTATAGATTTGACCATATATCAACTGTCTAAAATGGAACAGAGTATTCTTTTGGTTTATCAAACAAAAGAATGAGAATAAGGTCATATAAGAATAGTACAAAGAGATAGTCAGGGACTACTTTGTTTATCTATGTGTTTTGCCTAGCAGAATGAATTGCCGTTGCCGCAGCAGCAAAGGATAAGTAAAATCCAAATGATGCAGCTAGAGTCATTGTTGCCACATCCACAGCCAAAGTTACCAAAACTATTGTTATTGCCACAGCAGCTGAGTAAGATAAGGATTAAAATAATCCAAGTGCCTCCTCCATCGTTGTTGCATCCGCATCCTGTGTTACAATTTGTTGCTGCTAAATCACTCATATTGAGCCTCCAAAATCTTTTTACAATGACATTCTATGCAGTACAGCTTGGACTCTTTCCTATTGTAGAAAAAAAGTACAAGTTAAGAAAAAGATATTTGTTTTTAGTCGAGTAAAAAAGTGTGGAATAAATTAGAACTAGTATTTAGAAATTAGTATTTTCATAGAATACACGCACAAACAAAGAATGCATACTATAAAAGAATAACAGGTAATAACAAAATTTTTTTCGCATAAGCACCAAATGGAACAGAAAGGGAAAACGGGAAGGGATGTGATTATGTGGAACGGGCAAGAAGATTAATTGGATTGCAGGATGCGATAATGAAGCAATATACAGGAAAGAATATGGGAATAGCATTGTTTGATACCGGTATTGCAGCAGGACATCCGGATTTTAGAGTGGATGGGAAAATAGTTATATTTAGAGATTTTATCAATCACAAAAGTGGAGCTTATGATGATAATGGACATGGTACTCATGTGGCAGGAATTGCTGGTGGAATGGGTACTGCATCGTTAGGAAAATACAGAGGCATAGCAACGGAAAGTCATTTTATTGTTATAAAAATACTGGACCATTTAGGAAATGGAACGGTGGAAAATGTGTTACAAGGGGTAGATTGGGTTATTAAAAATAAAAATCGTTACAAAATAAGAATCGTAAATATTTCCATTGGCTCTGGAAGGGAAGAAGAAATTGATGAAGATTCCGAATTAGTGCAGGGAATCAATGCGCTTTGGGATGCAGGAATGGTTGTATGTGTAGCAGCAGGAAATAATGGTCCTACTCCTGGAAGTATTGGAGCACCTGGAAACAGCAGAAAAATTATTACAGTAGGAGCATGTGATGATACTGAAGAAATTATTTTAAATGGAAGAACAATGAAGAATTATTCCGGTAGGGGACCGACAAAATCTTGTATAAAGAAGCCTGACTTGGTAGCGCCAGGAAGTAATATTATTAGTTGCAGTAGTAATTGGAAATTGAAAAGTTCCTTTTCTTTTTATGGAGGAGGAAGTCAATTTTATACTGTAAAAAGTGGTACTTCAATGGCAACACCAATTGTTTCAGGAGCGGTAGGCTTGTTATTGCAAAAATATCCAGAAATGACAAATCGTGAGGTAAAAATTCGTTTAAAAAATAAAGCGGTTGATTTGGGACTGCCTCATGATAAACAGGGGTGGGGAATGCTAAACATTAAAAACTTACTCAGTGATTTTTAGTCATACTCTGTTCCTTTACTTTTATCAGGGACTAATGTATAATAGATACATTGTGGATAGCAGAGAAAAGAAAAGCATTTTTACAAAGAGCATATAAAATGTTTTATCATATGGATAAGGAGTGCGGAATTTACAATGCAGGAAAAAGGATTACAGACAAAGGATTATTATTTTGATCTGCCACAGGAACAGATCGCACAGGATCCTTTAGAGGACCGTTCTAGTTCAAGATTATTAGTGTTGAATAAAGAAACGGGGAAACGGGAACACCATATTTTTAAAGATATAAAAAATTATTTAAAGCCGGGGGATTGTCTGGTATTAAATAATACAAAAGTAATTCCAGCAAGACTCATTGGTGAAAAAGAGGGAACTGGTGCAAAGGTTGAAATCCTATTATTAAAACGTCGAGAGAATGATATTTGGGAGACTTTAGTAAAACCAGGAAAAAAGGCTCGTCCAGGAGCAAAAATTATATTTGGTGGAGGTTTGCTATCCTGTGAGATACTGTCAATTGAAGAAGAAGGAAATCGTTTGATTCAATTTTCTTATGATGGAATTTTCGAAGAAATATTAGATCAACTGGGACAAATGCCATTGCCACCATATATTACGCATCAGTTACAGGACAAAAATCGTTATCAGACTGTATATGCAAAGTATGAGGGATCGGCAGCAGCACCTACAGCAGGACTTCATTTTACAAAAGAACTGTTAAAAGAGATTGAAGGAATGGGAGTTCGATTGGCTTATGTAACACTTCATGTAGGATTAGGAACATTTCGCCCGGTTAAGGTGGATAATGTGAAGGAACATCACATGCATTCTGAGTTTTATCAAGTTGATGCACAGGCTGCAGAGCTGATCAATCAGACGAAAAAGGAAGGTGGTAGAATCATTTGTGTCGGAACTACCAGTTGCCGTACGATTGAGTCTGCTGCTACAGAAGATGGAATGCTAAAACCATGTAGTGGAGAAACAAATATATTTATTTATCCAGGGTATAAATTTAAGGTATTGGACTGCTTGATTACCAATTTCCATTTGCCAGAATCTACATTACTAATGTTGGTTTCAGCATTGGCTGGACGTGAACATGTATTAGAAACGTATAAGGAAGCCGTTGATATGGGATATCGCTTTTTCTCATTTGGCGATGCAATGTTTATTTGTTAAATGAAAGTAAAAAAATAGTGTATTTTATCTTTTGGATAAAATACACTATTTTTTTACTTTACAGAAAGGTTCCTCATGATTTAGGAATCTAGGGAGTTGCCGTAGATTTGTCCAATTTATAAAAAAGCAAGAAAACCCACTGCCTTTAGGCGGTGAGCACTCTTGCGCGAGGTGCGGGGTGCAAGCCACGTACCTCGTAAGGCACGCAGTACCACTTTTATATAAGCAAGTAGCAGCGCAGATTGCCAATATCATTGACTCCCTTTGAAGCATATTAGAGTTGTTTGTCGTGTGAAGAATATGTAACATAATTGTATGAATGTAGTACTTCTTCCGCTTTTAAAAGAGAGGTTTCGTCATAAAATTCAATACATAGTACGCCACTGCTGTCTTCACGATTATGAGAAATGCCAATATTTTTTAAACTGACATCGTGACTGGCAAGAATAGTTGCAATAATGGCAATTTCACCTTTTTTATCCATTACATCAATATGAAGATCGTGGGTACTTGTAATAGCTCCCATAGGTTTGGTAGGGATAGAATCGCGATATTGTTTTGAGTTTTCAAAAAATTGGGTTATAAAAGTGCCATCTTTTTGTTCTATTGCAGTTTTCATATCTGTCATATATTGAATATAAAGGTCTATGAAGCGGGTAATACTGTCTGAATTTGTAAGGCAAATATTTTCCCACATAACAGGGGAAGAAGATGCAATTCGTGTAATGTCCTTAAAACCGCCAGCAGCCAGTGCATGCATATGTTCTTTGGCATCATCGTGTTCACGGACCATATTTACTAATGAGGCAGCTATAATATGCGGTACATGACTGATGGCAGCTACAATATCATCATGGTTTTCTGGTTGGAGTACAATAGGAATAGCACCAATATCTGTAACAAGTTTTTTCATAGTATTAATCATAAATTCGGGTGTTTTTGCAGTTGGTGTTAATACATAGAAAGCATTTTCCAATAGCTGTATTGTTGAATTTTGATAACCGGTTTTTTCTGAGCCAGCCATAGGATGTCCGCCAATAAAATTTCGTTCCATATTTTGCTCAGTGATAGCACGATGAATATTTCCTTTTACACTACCGACATCTGTTAGGATGCAATCTGCTTTGATTACTTTTTTTAAAGCTGGAAGATAGGAAATATTGCGTAATACCGGCGCACAAAGAAAAATAATATCGCAATCGGAAAAACCATCTTCAAATGTTGTTACAATGCGGTTTAAAGTACCTTCATTTTGTGCTAAGAGTAGGTTTGGGTTTGTTTTTTGAGGGTTATAATTGTATGCAAGGAGTGTAGCGTTTGGATAAAGGCTGCGTAAGTTTCTGGCTATAGAGCCTCCAATTAATCCAAATCCAATAAAGCCAAATGTATGTTGTGTCATCATTATTCTCCTTTCTTCTTTTTTACAGTTCCTTTTTTAGAAGGTTTCGTTTTCGTATCTTTCTTTTTTGTATTAGAAGAGGCTAAGTCATTTTGTGTTAAAATGTTAGTAGATGTTTTTTTATGATAATGGCAGAGAGATGTAAGTTGTCCCGATGAAATTACATAAGGACTATCTGCTGTTATAGTACCATGTTCGTTCTTTTTTAGACGAATTGATGTTCGAATAGCACTTCGCGGACAGGAAGAACTAGCAACTTGTCCGGATATCGAACAAATATTTACTGCCATATGCACATCACAGTAGTCGGTAGGACCTTGTCCGGCAAAGTATTCTTTTTTTACTGTAGAGCCTCCAGGTGCCTTGTCACAAACACCCTTTCTAGCAAGTTTTCCAGATTTCGTGCATATGATTGCGGTTGAAATTGAACTAGGTCGTTTAAATGTTTTGTGTGGCAGATTTTTATGAATTTTCTCCATGATAGATCGCCAAATTATTTTGTGATAGGTTGTGTTTGAAAGACTAGTGTTGTTATCATATCCTGTCCATATTCCTGCCGTATAATATGGTGTGTAACCAATAAACCAGGCATCGACATTATCGGAAGTTGTTCCTGTTTTTCCGGCTACAGGCATGGAAGAATTAGAAAAATGTGCTGCTGTACCAGTACCGGAATTTACCACATCTTCCATTGCACTGGTTAATAAATAAGCAGTGGAATCCTTTATAATTCGTTTGCCTTTAGTAGAATTTTTTAAAAGTACTTTTCCATTGTGATCTACCACTTTTGTGTACAAAATTGGTTTTTTATAAACGCCTTTGTTGGCAATAGCTGCATAAGCTGCGGTAGCCTCAAAGTTTGTCACGCCATAAGTTAGGCCGCCTAATGCTGCAGAAAGATTCATATCATTAGCAGGCTTGGAACTGTCACTTACTAAGGTTGTAAAACCTAGATTTTTAAGGTAAGTCATACTTTTTTTCGGTGTTACATCAGCAAGCGTTTTGACGGTTATGATATTCATAGAGTCTTTGATTGCAGTTCGTATTGTAGTCAATCCACGGTAACCACTGCTGTACCAGTTTCGAACAGCAAGGTGTGTTCCGGGATAATTGTATGGTGCATCATCATAAACAGTAGCGAGAGTCATGTTTTTACTATCAATTGCAGGTAAATAAGCAGATAAAACTTTGAAGGTAGAACCTGGTTGGCGAGTAGTAGAAGTTGCTCGATTTAAGGTACGACTTGCATATTTCTGCCCTCTACCGCCGACCAATGCTTTGACATATCCTGTTGATTGATCTAGTAATACAAAAGAAATTTGTGGCTGTAAAGTGAAGGTAAGTGTTTCACCTGTGATGGTTGCCCCTTTTTTTTGTACATGCTTTCGATATTGTGCAACATATTTTTTGGCCTCTTTTTTACTGGAAAACAACAGCGTAAAAGAAGGTTTTTTTGATTTAAAGTAATTGGTTAATGTTGTTTCGTCATAATTATAGCTTTTTTTGTTTTTATCTACAATTGAAAGACGATATGTGAACGAATAAGCGGTGCCTTTTGGATACAAAGAGGCATCGGAAGTTACAGTATCACAAATTTTTTGCATTTTTTCATCTTGGGTTGTATAAATATTTAGGCCACCACGGTATAAGAGATTTGAGGCCTGCTTGGAACTATAACCTAATTCGCTTTGCAAATCCTGTAGTACAGAATCAATAACTGCATCTGTAAAATAAGAAGTAGAAGTATTTGCCGCTTTTGTTTTCTTTTTATTTACCTTTTGGATACGCTTATAAACATCGTCTGCTAGAGCAGTATCATATTCTTTTTTAGTGATCATAGATAATTCTAACATTTTATCTAATACATTTTTTCTACGTTTTTTGTTATTTTCCGGATAGCTGATTGGGTTTAGACTAGACGGATTTTTTGTTATTCCGGCGATGACAGCACACTCTGATAAAGTCAGCTCACTAACATCTTTATTAAAGTAACGTAAAGAAGCAGATTGTACGCCTAATGTATTTTGACCCAAATTGATAGTGTTTAAATAATTTTCTAAGATAACATCTTTTTGAGTACTTTTTTCTAATTTCAGTGCTAAATATTGCTCTTGTATTTTTCGCTGTAGTTTCTCGGCGGTGCTATGTTCGTTTCCACCAGAAAAAAGTACATTTTTTAATAATTGTTGTGTAATGGTACTTGCACCTTGACCAAGACCACCGGAGGAAAAGGTAGATACTCCGGCACGAGCAATTCCTTTTATATCAATTCCTTTATGAGAATAGAATCGTTCATCTTCAATTGCAATAAAGGCTTGGCGTAGTTGAAGAGGGATCTGGTCAAAAGAAACAAAAATTCGATTTGCGTTTGATCCAATTAACTGATAGATTTCTTTTCCGTTATTATCGTATATGGTGGAAACAAAATTTTCTGGTTCAATACTAGTGTGATCCAAAGAAGGACAACTATCTAAGATTCCTTGTAAGAGTCCTTTTAATGCACTGCATGAAATAAGAAATATGCCAATAAAGGAAAATACACATATCCGAAATAGCCAAAATTTTAGTTTCGAACAAATTTTGGTTGAAGAAGAGCGTAATTTTTGTTGCTTTTTTTGGATTTCTCTTTTAGAAAAATTCATTATAAAATCGTCCTTTCCAAATAAACAAACAGATAACGAGATCATATATAGAACTAAATGTATTAGTATAAATGCGTTATTGCATGAATTTATATGCATTTACAGAAAAGTGCAAATACCGTATTATTATATCAAATATTTGAAATATAGTAAAGCAACAATAGATAAAAGGGAATCGTAGAAAAATCCGTGGTCACTATTTAAATGAAAGAGCAGCATTATTCAAAATACTAAGTTTTTTGCTTAAAAATCCGATATATATAATGTAAATGGGGTAAAAAAGAAGGGGTGGATAACATGAATATGGAATGCAAGGGATTTGAAGTAATCATACAGGACAATGGCTTAGAGGCATTGATTACATATTTTTTGGAGAGTTTTGATGATGAATATGCAAAATATGGAATCTGCGTTGAAAAAGAAATTGAAGAGGAATTGGTTGAAAGAGAACGGACTGGGGGGTTTGTTGAAAATAAGGAGGATGCGGAACAAATATTAGATATTATGATTCGAAATCAAATTACGCCATGTGTGTTAAATGAGGTTGTGTATGATTTTTTAAGTGAAAGTATAGGTAGATAATCTGGAAAAAAGATGGTATAATAATTTTATTGTAAAGGTAAATTGAGAGAGAAAAATGGAAAGGGCTGACAAAACAGGGCCCTTTTTCTATGTGACAAATAAAGGAGCAGAAGATGGAACAAAATGCATATAAGATAGTCTATAAGAATGGACAGGGAGAAGTGATAGAGAAAAAATCTCGTTTTATAGCTCATGTATTTCCGATTGCAACAGAAGAAGACGCACTACAACATATTGAAGAATTGAAAAAGCAGTATTGGGATGCGAGGCATAACTGTTATGCGTATGTACTTGGAGAAAAACAGCAATTACAACGCTTTAGTGATGATGGAGAACCATCTGGTACAGCAGGGAAGCCTATTTTGGAGGTTCTTTTAGGAGAGGATATTCATAATACTTTAGTAGTTGTCACAAGATATTTTGGAGGAACTCTTTTAGGAACTGGCGGGCTAGTCCGTGCTTATTCCGCTGCAACTAAATCGGGACTTGAAAATGCTGTTATAACAGAACGTCGGAAAGGAAGAAAAATACAACTAAAAACCGATTATAATGGACTTGGGAAGATACAATATGTTATGGGAGAGATGGATATTCCCGTGTTAGATATAACTTATACGGATGTAGTAGCAATCATTGCGGTACTTCCCAATGAGGTGTACCATGCATTTAAAAAGAAATTGACGGAAGCTACTGCTGGAAAGGGACTATGGGAAGAAGAGGAAGAGGAACCAGTAGAATATATCCGGATGGAAAAGGAAATCGTGGAGATTGTAAAGACAGAATAAGGGTAGAAGTGATGAAATACTTTGTTCAGAAGAGAGTGCAAGAGTGGAATCCTACAAGCCTTCTGAACAAAGAAAAATATTAGATAAATTGATTTTGGTCTTTGGCATAAACATAATCGATTCCCTGTAAAGAAGAAATGATTTCCTGTTTTTCAAGACTGAGACTTGTGCACATGTCATCCAGAGTAGAATAATGATCACGCAATTGTGTGTTAACATAGCTTAATAACATAACAGGATCCTTAGGAATAGACATAGAGTACCTCCTTTTTAAGACTATGTACTCTCGGAAGCTCTCTTGTGCCCACTTTTGTGGTTGATTTCCCGCCAGTTACGCACAAATTTTATCAACGTACGCTCCACGTATGCCTCATAAATTTGTGCATATCTGACAAAATTGAGCAAAAAGAGATTCTGAGAGTACATTACTTTGTTTTTTAACGACAGCTTAAGTATAACATGCGGGAAAACAAAAGACAAAAGAATTTTGAAAGTGGGTAAATCTTGTGTAGTTAAACAAATGTAAGGGAAGGAAAAAAACATGGATTTATTTGAATATATGAGAACAAATACGTTACAAAAAGAGAGTCCGCTTGCTTCTAGATTGCGACCAAGAACAATAGAAGAGGTTGTTGGGCAGGAACATATATTAGGAAAAGATAAATTGTTATATCGAGCAATCAAGGCAGATAAATTACAGTCTATTATTTTTTATGGTCCACCAGGAACGGGAAAAACAACAATTGCAAAAGTGATTGCTAATTCTACAAAATCTGAGTTTTGTCAAATCAATGCTACATCTGCAGGTAAAAAGGATATGGAAAATGTAGTAGAAAATGCAAAACAGACATTAGGAGCGTATGGAAAACGAACCATACTATTTGTAGATGAGATACATCGTTTTAACAAGGGGCAGCAGGACTATTTGTTACCATTTGTAGAAGATGGTACGATTATTTTAATCGGTGCCACAACAGAAAATCCTTATTTCGAGGTGAATGGTGCGTTAATTTCCCGTTCTATTGTTTTTGAGTTGAAAACTTTAAAAAAAGAACATATTCAACAACTGATTCAAAGGGCATTAACCGATATGGAAAGAGGTCTTGGTGCATATCATGCAATTATTACAGAGGAAGCGTTGGACTTTTTAAGTGAGATGGCAGATGGAGATGGCAGAAAAGCATTAAATGCAATTGAATTAGGAGTTCTTACAACAGAACGTGGAGAAGATGGGAAAATTCATATTACGCTTCCAGTAGCGCAAGAATGTATTCAGAAACGTGCAGTACGCTATGACAAAACTGGAGATAACCATTATGATACCATTTCTGCATTTATAAAAAGTATGAGGGGCTCGGATCCGGATGCTGCGGTATATTATCTGGCAAGAATGCTTTATGCGGGGGAAAGCATTACCTTTATTGCAAGAAGAATTATGATATGCGCAGCAGAGGATGTATCTAATGCAGATCCCAACGCTTTGGTTGTTGCAACAGCTGCTGCGCAGGCGGTAGAGCGTCTTGGTATGCCGGAGGCGAGGATTGTATTGGCACAGGCGGCTACTTATGTGGCGACAGCACCAAAAAGTAATAGTGCAATTATGGCAATTGATGAAGCTATGGAGGCAGTAAAGGAACAGCAGATTGTGACAATTCCCAATCATTTACGAGATGCACATTATCCGGGAGCTAAAAAATTAAATCATGGGATCGGATATTTATATGCGCATTCTTACAAAAATCATTATGTTAAGCAACAGTATTTGCCGGATGAGTTGGTTGGACGAGAATTTTATCATTTATCAGAAAATGGAAAAGAAAAAGATACCAAGAAGCATATGGAACGCATTCGTAGAGAAGCAGACTAAGAAAAAATCCCAAACAAATGGAAAAATGTTTGGGATTTTTTACCTTTTTAGTTTGTTTTAGAGTTATCGGATGAATCAGAACCATTTAATTTCTTTAATAAATTGAGAATGCCTGTAAAGGCAGCAATAAAAAGTGCGATAAATAAAGAAGAATAGATGCATGTTTGTAATATGGCTACTTTATATGGAAAATCAAAAATAGCTACAATTAATGTGAACCCATATAGAGCAATAAAGAATAGAGCACCAATGAGAGCTAAAATTCGTTTTGTTTTTTTCATAATAAAAATCCTTTCTATTATTAAATTTTGCGTATATATGTGCGTTCCTACTTGAAAAGTATAAATGTATATGGAATAAAATACAAGAAGAATAAGGTATATTTTTTTTACAATGGATTATAATTAATAATAATCCGAGAATATCGGAGAATGGAAAGCAAAATCCCCCTTTGCTTTCCGTACAAAAGATAAATGGAAATACTTATCCTCCCCTTGAAAAGTCGTGGTACTTTTATGGTATCGCGACTTTTTTGCCTCTATCATTCTAAAATGCTTGTAAGCTTTGTTTTAAGAGAAATAGAGATTGAAATAATTAAGTAAAATATGGTATAATAAGTGGGAAAGTGACGAAATATATTTACAGAGAGAAAGGATAGAAAGATGAGTTTATTAACACAATGGCGTCAGTTCGCCTATGGACAAGAAGCAAATACAAAAAAGGGACAGATGTTTTGGGCTACATATTTTAATCTGGAAAAGGGAATTTATGAACAGATTTTAGCAAATCCGGATGAAGTAGTAACAGGAACAGTAGCAGAATTAGCCGATAAATATGGTGTTGATTTAACAATTATGGTTGGTTTTTTGGATGGAATCAATGAAAGTTTGAAGGAAGAAAATCCAATTGAAACTATGGAAGCAGATACACAGGTTAATTTGGGATTTGATAAAGAAAAGTTATATTACAATATGGTAGCAGCTCGTGCAGATTGGTTATATGAATTACCAGCATGGGATAATTTATTGACAAAAGAGAGAAGATCACAATTATATAAGGAACAAAAAATGTCTGGAACTGTAATTAAAGACAAAAAGATTGGTAGAAATGATCCATGTCCTTGTGGAAGTGGTAAAAAATATAAATTCTGTTGCGGAAAGGCACAGTAAACTATTAGAAACATGACTTGCGAGTTTTGATAGTTTAGTGGTAGTTGCCAGAGTCTTATGTAAGCGTGGACTTTGGCTCGTTACCTGCAAAAAAACATCCACGATATTGTCGTGGATGTTTCCCTTTTGTTAAAATGATACAACTATTATTTGTCGTTGTTATCATCAGTTTTTTCTTTTTCCTTTTCTTGTAAATAAAGTAAATAATCAGCATAGGATAAAAGTTCCTTGGAACGTTTCTCGTCCAATTGTTGATATAAATTGAAAAAGTTGATGATATCTTTATCTAATACTTCTCCACCAATGGGAAGATAGGCATCAGATACACCTAGCAAATAGTCACAAGAAACATCAAAGTGTTTGGAAAGAGCAATTAATTTATCAAATGATGGCTCATTTCTTTTGGATTCATAATTAGAAATAGCGGTTGGTTTTAAACCTAAAATATCTGCTAATTCACTTTGTGTAAGCTTATGCTTTTGGCGTAATTGTTTTAAACGAACATTGAAATTCATAAAAAACCTCCCTTGATAGTAACGTTACAATACGTGTACTTTTCTTGATTATTTTCATTATATAACAAGAAATATATGTATGTCAATAGTTTGTGGGGATGAAATAGAAAATAAATCACGAATTGTGAATAATAAAGTTTTAATATACATAACTAATCTTTGAAATTGTATGTGTGTGGCAGTTGTATGAGTGAAGATTGTGTGTATAAATAGAGTATGAGGAGGCGTTCAGGGGGATGAATACAGGGTTAGAAAAAAAATGGAAGTACTTAATGGATGAAAGCATGGAGTTACTGATTCTTTTTTCTGAAGATGGAACGATTATTCAAGCAAATAAAAAAGCAGAACAGGAACTTGGGTATGCAGACACATTAAAAGATATTTCTATAGGTAAAATTTTTCCTAAAGCATTAACACAGATGGATGGGAAGGTTTGCGTTGTAGAGGAAGAAAAAGAAACATCCATACAAGGTAAAAGTATCGAAACGGTTGCCTATAGAAAAAATCAGACTTGTTTTGATGTAGATTTAAAAATTATCATAAAAAATGAGGATGATTTTTTTGGAATGTGTTGTGCGATTGATACTTCACAACAAGTTGGCGCTATTAAAGATATGGTAAAGGCAAAAGAAAAGGGGGAAGCCGCAACAAAGGTTCGAAATGAATTTGTATCTAATGTAACGCATGAATTACGAACACCTGTAAACGGCATTATGGGAATATCCAAAAATTTATTAGAAACGGAATTGGATGCACAACAAAGAGAATCAATTAATATTATTCATATGTGTTGTAGCAATATGATTGAAATCATTAATAATTTATTAGATTTTTCAAAGTTAGAAGCAGGAAAATTCACTTTAGAAGAGAGAGAATTTTCATTTCGACAGGCTATGGACAAAATTATAGCAATGAATATGAATCAGATTAATGAAAAAGGGTTGAGATTATTATTAAATATCTCACCTGAGATTCCAGATCGTATTATTGGTGATGAACTACGTATTACACAGATTTTAACCAATTTGATTAACAATGCGGTAAAATTTACATCTATGGGACAGATTGTGGTTGATGTAGTAAAAACAATGGAAATAAATGATACGGTTGAATTGTTTTTCATGGTCATGGATACAGGGATTGGAATTGCACCTGAAGATATGGACAAATTATTTAAGAGCTTTTCACAAGTAGATGCATCTATCACGCGACGTTTTGGTGGAAGTGGTTTAGGTCTTACGATTGTAAAAGAGTTGGTTGAATTAATGGACGGAGAAGTGCATGTGGAAAGTGAAAAGGGCAAAGGAAGTACATTTTCATTCTCAATTCGTGTAAAGAAAGTAGAAAGTGAATGGGAAAATAGAAAGGCATATTCTTCTGGAAAATTTGTATATGATGGGGGTTCCAGAAAAGAAATATCTGATATAGATGAAGAGATGTATGATATAGAAGAAATATATCGTTTGGGATCGGATGAAAATAAAAAAGAAATAAAAAATACAATGGAAAAATTAATTATTTGTATTGAAATGGAAAACTGGGACAAGGCTGAAATGTTTGCAGAAACAATAAAAAAACTTGTAGAAAGTGATAAAGAACTGAAGCGTAAGGCATTCCGTGTAGAGATGACAGTTCGTAAGGCGGATGGTGAAAAGGCAATTCTTCAATATAATGAGTTAAAACAATTATTAGATGAAACACTTTTTTCATAAAAGTCAGATGGTATGAAAGAGAAAAAAGGTGACTTAAATTTTCAGGGGAATTAGTAGAGTAGGAGAATAAAAGAACTTATAGATAGAAATAAGGATAGAATTGCATATAACTAGGAGGTAAAAGGATGGAACGTAAAATGACGGGGAATCAGACAGCAAATATTTTAATTGTAGATGATACAACTTCTAATTTAGTGATTCTTGCGGAAATGATAAAAAGCATTGGATATATTGCACGGCCAGTTACTAGTGTAAAACAAGCATTAGCAGCGATTGCAGTAAAAAAACCACAACTTATACTTTTAGATATAGCTATGCCTGAAATTGACGGGTTTGATTTTTGCGAAATATTGAAGCAAGATCCGATTATGAGAGATGTTCCTATTATTTTTATTTCTGCATTGAATTCTACAGAAGATAAAGTGAAGGGATTTAAATTAGGAGCTGTTGATTTTATTTCGAAGCCTTTCGAGTTAGAGGAAATAACATTACGCATAAATACACATTTGAAGATTTTTCAAATGCAAAATGAGTTAAAAATACATAATCGCCGTTTGTTTAAAATGTTCAACAAACAGGTGGAAAAGGTAACAGATGAGCAAAGACAGTTGATTTATACATTAGCAAAAATGATGGAAGCAAGAGAGGATAAAGAAGGAACACATTTAGAACATATAATGTCTTATAGTAAATTACTTGCTATGAGTTTACAGTTTAGTCCTAAATTTGAAAAGCAGGTAACAGCCTCGTTTTTGGACGCTTTATTAATGGCTGTTCCGCTTCATGATATAGGAAAGGTTTATGTTCGTGATGAAATATTATTAAAACCGGGACCATTGCTTGACGAAGAGATGGATGTTGTGAAAACACATACGACGTTGGGAGCAGAAGCAATCCGAGAGATGTATGAAAAAAATCCAAGTGATTACTTAAAAATGGCAATAGATATTGCGCAATGTCATCATGAAAAATGGGATGGAACGGGGTATCCTTGTGGACTTGCGGGAGATGAAATTCCATTGTCAGCCAGAATTTTAGCAGTAGTGGATGTGTATGATATTTTGACGAGCAACCGTTGCTATCGGGATGCTTATACGCATGAAGAAGCCATTGAGATCATGAAACAGGAAAGTGGAAAAAGCTTTGATCCTGATATTATAGAAATATTTCTTAAAATTCAAAAAAGATTTCAAAAAAATGTGTCGCATTAAGATGCGGCACTTTTTTCTTTGTTATTTTCACCTAATATTCACAAATCACTCACAAATCGCACAAGGGTAACTTTTAAACTGATATATGTATTTAACCTTATGGTCGGTAGATAAATTATTATGGAAAGGAGTAGACCATATGAGAAAAAGGATAGGAAGAATGGTATGTGTGTGTGCAATTATTACTCTTGCGATCATTGGAATTGTTCTAAAAGTATGTACGAAAAAAGTTGCGTCCACATCGCAAAAACAAACGACAGAAATGGAAGAACAAAAAGAGAGTCATGCAGAAGAAAAAACAATGTATTCTGGTACGACTACTGCAGGGACAGACTATGAATATTTTTCTTCTACGGCAACAACACCATTACAGGTAGAAGAGGTATATGCGGAGACGGGAACTCAGGTTACTACGCAAAGTGCTATTTTAAAGGTGACGGATGAGAGTTATAAGCAGGCGAAAAAGGAATTGGAACAGAATGTAAAAGAGGCAAAACGGAACCTTGCACAGGCAAAGATTACTTATAAAGAAGATGTATTGTCTTTGCAGACAGAATATAGTACAGACAGTGTTGTTTCAGATACGGCCTATGAGACATACGAAACAGTAGTAGAAAATTTAGAGACAGAGTTAGAACTTGCGGAAGGTAATTTAAACGATGCGAACAAAATTTTAAAAACCTATCCAGCAAAAATAGAAAAACTATCTACGAATTTGTCTGCTCTGAAAAGTAAAATAAATGCATATAAAGTCGAGATAAAAACCTTAAATAAGAAATGGAAAAAGGCACAGAAAACATTTGAAGATGCAGAGGAGGAATATCAAAAGTTAAAAGAGAAAAAGGAAGAGAATGAGACTGTTCAAAGTTATATAAAACAATACATGGAAAAAAATGAAAGCAAAAAAGAAGGGAATACTTCGGATGAAGCAAGCGGTACTAGCAGTGATTCACTGGAAGCACTTACAAAAAATTTGCAGGAAGAAGGAAAAATAATAAATAGTAATTATAAAAAAGCAGAACAACAGTATAAAGCAGCCGAACAGAAGTTAGAAAAGATAAAAACAGCGTTAGAAAGTAAAAAACAACAAAAGGAAACGGCAGAGAACAAAATGGAAAGTTGCAATACAAAAAAGGCATCGTATCAAGAAACTCTGTCAAATGCACAAAAAAATAGGAAAAAGTATCAGACTACATATGAGCAGGCAGTGCTTGCTAAGAAAACAGGTATTCTTACAGCAGAAAAAGAGTTACAGCAAAATTTGTTAGCAGAAAACAGTGCCAGTGTTTCCTATAAAACGCAGCTAGAGACATTGACAAACACTTTAGATGCGGCACAAAAAGAATATGATGAGGCAAAGGAACAATTTGACAATTTTAATCAGTCCATTCAGGATGGTATCTGGTATGCACAGAGCAGCGGTTTGTTGCAGTATATAGGATATGAGGCAGGAGAGTATATTTCCAGTAAAACGCCGATTGCAGGATATTATAATGGAAAGGTACTATCAGTGCAAATTGATGTGGAACAAGATGAGATTGCTTCGATTCAAGTGGGGCAAGAAGTAATGGTTTCTATGCAAACAAAAAGAGGTGTGACAGGTACGGTTAGTAAGATTAGCAGTGAGCAAAGTGCATCCAGTGCCTCTAAGGTAAGTTATGTAGTGGATATTTCGATTGAAAATGAAGATGGACAGTTGGAAAGTGGAGAGACAGCAAGTATTCTTTTTCAAACAAAAGATAATCAAATGGAGAATAAGAAAGAGGAGGTATCACAATGACAATGAAACGGAAGAAAATGATTGGAGCTATTATTAGCGCTGTTGTGGTAATTATAATTGTGGTGAGTGTTGTTTATCAACGTTGGAAACCAGAAACACAGCAAACGGTTACAAAAGAAACTACCGTAGAATACGGAAATTTGACAGTAGGAGTTACGGAGAGTGGCTCTGCTTCTCTAGGAACCGTAGACCAGACTTTTGATATAGATATTAATACTTCATCAGGTACAAGTGAAAATACAGCAACCAGTACGTCTACGACTACAGAGGACAGTAGAGGAATGGATATGGCAGAGGGAAACAAGATGGATAGTGCCGCAACAGAGTCTACAACCTCTGACAACAATACTTCCTCTGTAGCCTTAGAAGTAGAAAAAGTATATGTAGCAGAAGGGCAGGTTGTAGAAAAAGGAGATTCTTTAGTTAAATTGACTTCTGAAAGTATAAAAGAGGTAAGAGCCGCATTAAAGACTAATTTAGCGAGTGCAAATCTAACATTAAAAAGTGCAAAGATTACGAGAAAGGAAACCAGTGTTAATGCAAAGTATGAGTATAAGGAGAATATAACGAAAGGAGGGACTGCAAAAGCTACATATAATGCGACAATAAGCAGTTTGCAAAGTGCAGTGGAGGAGGCACAGGATGCGGTCAACGAGGCAAAAGAGCGAATGGAGGCTATTCCGAAGGAAATAGCTACCTTAAATAAGAAGAAAAAGCAGGTACAGGCATCTGCAACGCAAACGACAAGCAAAGCAGGAAATGTTGTACCTTCTGATAATGGAAGTGAAGAAAAGGGAACGTCTGTTGCTGTAGGAGAAAATAATACGAATACTACAGGAACAACAACCAATAGCGATACTTCTACCGTTAGTGGTATTAATTCTCAGATCGAATCATTGCAAAATGAGCTTAGCAATGTAAAGAAAAATTATAGTAATTTAGTTAGTAAGGTTTCTCAGGCAAAGAGCGAGCTGGTATCGGGAAAGATTACAGCTAAAAAGACTTATGATGAAGCCGTGCTAAATTATAAAAATGCAAAAGAAATTTATGACATTGCAATGGACGGAATAGACGATGAGGTAGATGATGCGAAAGAACAGGTAAAAGAGGCAAAAAAAACATTAACTTCCTATGAAAAAATGGTAAAAAATGGAGTGATTACATCGAACTATGCAGGTACCATTCTTTCTCTGGGATATGCCGCAGGGGATACCTTAAATACTTCTACGGCAATTGCCTCTTTTGCAGATGCGGATGCAGTGACGGTTACGGTTTCTGTATCGCAGGAGGATGTTTCCACAATTGCAATTGGAGATGTTGTAAATATTGTATTTTCTGCTTATGAGGAGGAAACGTATTCTGGTGTAGTGAGTGCGATTGATACTGCAGAAACTAGCGATAATTCATCTACGATTGATTATGATGTAACTGTAAAAGTGACAGGTGATGTATCCAAAATATATCAGGGAATGACATCATATGTAACCTTTATTACCAAGGAATTGAAAAATGTAGTATATGTGTCAAATAAAGCAATTCAAACAGAAGGAACAAAAAGTTATGTAAAGAAAAAGGAAGGAAATACCATTGTAAAGAAGGAAGTGGTGACTAGATTTTCTAATGGTTCTTCTGTGGAAATACAAAGTGGGCTAGAAGAGGGTGACGTTGTTCTTATTGAAAGTCAGGTGAGCAGTTCATGAAAAAAAGAGAAATTTTAAGACTGGTTGCATTAAACTTACTTCAAAATAAATTTAAAGTTGTATTGACCTCTGTGGGGATTATTATAGGTGCCGCAACCATTGTTATGGTAATTGCCATTGGGCGTGGAGGGCAGGAAAAAGTAGCAGAGCAATTTAAAAATTTGAATGCAGGTGCAATTGATATTTCTTATGAAGAAGCCACAGAGAATAAAACCGAGGATGCCAAAATGGGAAATGGAAATTTTGGTGGCAATCAGAATATGCCGGGAGGAAAGCCTGATTCTAGTCAGAAAAATGGAACTGACAACAAGAGTAATCAGAACGGGAAAAGTGCAATGGGAGAAAATGGTTCCGCTCCGTTTGGATTTGGAGAATCCGCAAGGGGAGGAAATTCCAATGATAAAAACCGTATGAACCAGGATAAAATTGTATTATCAGAGGAAGACGTAGAGGATATCGAAACATTTGTACCAGATATATCTTCTGTATCGATTTCCTATACTACCAAAACAACAGTAGATGGAGGAGAATTAGAAGAAGAGACCAGTTATACAGTGGCAGGCGTAAAAAGTATTTATGCAGAAATTTCTAATTTGAATTTACAAGTAGGCGAGTTTTTAACAAAAGAGGAGGAAGAAAATAAGGAAAAAGTTTGTATTCTAGGAGCTACGGTGGCAAAAGAAATCTTTGGAGATGCTGTATCTGCTTATGATAGTACACTATATATTGGTGGGAGAGCGTATACTGTAAATGGTGTATTGAAGGAAATCGGAAGCGTATCATCAGGAATTAGTGCGGACGATGCGATTTTTGTACCATACAGTACAGGAGTAAAATATATTACAGGAGAAAATATTAGTCCGACGATCACTGTAATTGCGGAAAATTTGAATGATTTGGAAACAACAATCGAAAATATTGAAACGGTTTTAGCGGAAAGTTATCCAAACGCAGAATTTACAATCACGGATGCAGGGAGCAAGATGGAGGCAGCTTCGGCATCAAATGACACATTGACAACGTTACTATTTGCAATGGCATTTATTGTATTTATAGTAGGTGGAATAGGCATTATGAATGTTTTGTTTGTTTCCATAAAAGAAAGAACCAAAGAAATTGGAATTTTAAAAGCCATTGGGTGTATGAAGCAGGACATTTTGTTGGAATTTTTACTGGAAGCCTGTTTTATTAGCGTGCTAGGAGGTGCGTTAGGCGTTCTTGTTAGTCTAGGCATTACACCAATCGTAAAAATGGCGAATATTCCTGTCTCTCTTAGTATAGCTGGAATGTTGACTGCCATGGTATTTGCTTTTGTGACAGGTGTTACGTTTGGCTTTTATCCAGCGTGGAAAGCATCGTGCTTGGTTCCTGTAGATGCGTTGAGTGAAGAGTAGAAGGAGGCATAAAGATGGACAAAACAAATAAAAAAATGAGCAAGAAAACAAAGCGTATTTGTATTATTTTTATGCTGTTTTTTCTGGTAGGAGTTCTTGTGTTCTTTGGCTTATGTTCCTATTTTTCTCGAAATAAGAAGGCAGAGGAAGAAATTAAAGTTGGTAAAAATCAAACTTTATTACAAGTGCAAATTAATGAGATACAAGGAAATGAAATTACATTTCAAGAAGTAGAGGAACAAACGACAGAAGATAAGAAACCAGTTGGTGATACGACAACAACAGATGGTGAACAAAAAAAAGATCAAACCAGTGGTGATACTACAAAACAACAGGGACAACCAGGCCAGGTTCCAGACAATAAAGGGGCAGGACAGGATAGGCCGGAGATGCCAGGAAATGGAGAAGGTGCTGGGGGACAACCAGAGATGCCCTCGGATGCAGGAAATGGGGAAATGCCACATATGCCTCAAAGTGAAAATGGTGGAGATACAGAAAAAAAAGAGGCGTCCACAGAAAATAAAACCGATACAAAGGAGAGTAAAAAGAACGATTCTGTTAAAAGAAAATCTTATCAAGTAAAAGGAGAAGAAAAGAGTATGTTTATTCCAGTTGGAACGACAGTGACTACACAACTGGGAAAGCAAACGACCTTTTCGCGTTTGTCTGCTGGTGATATTGTTAAATTATTGATAGAAACGACCAGTGAAGGAGAAGAAGTCATTGTAGGTGTATGGATGGTGTCCTAGAAAGGAGTGTGTGCATGGAAAATACGATTATAAAATTGGAGAAAATTAACAAAAGTTATCAAAAAGGAAAAACTTCATTACATATTTTAAAAGACATTGACCTGCAGGTAGAGCGTGGGGAATTTGTTGCCATTTTAGGACCATCTGGTTCAGGCAAATCAACACTTATGAATATTATAGGATGTATGGATGTGTTTGATACGGGAAAATATTATCTGAATGGAATTGATATTTCAAAGCAAAAAGATAAGGAATTTACAGGGATCCGAAATAAAGAAATCGGATTTATATTTCAAAAATACCACTTGATTTCTACCTACACTGTGTTGCAAAATATAGTTATGCCTCTTCTTATGAGAGGAATGGGTTTTGCAGAGGCGACAGAACAATGCATGGATACGATAAAAATGTTGGGGTTGGAAGAGAGGCTAGAACATAAGCCTGCAGAGTTATCAGGTGGACAGCAACAGCGTGTTGCGATTGCTAGAGCGTTGGTGGGCGAACCGGCATTATTACTCGCAGATGAGCCGACAGGGGCATTAGATACGTCCAGTGGTGCAGAAGTATTAAAGCTTTTTAATCGTTTACACAATATGGGGCATACAATTGTAATGATTACTCATGATCTGGAAGTTGCAAAATCGGCAAAACGAATTGTACGCATTATAGATGGGGAATTACATGAGGACGAGAAAGGATAGATGTTATGATTATTGATTTAGTAGAAGATGCGGTAGAAATAAAAATACATTTTGAGAATTTTACAGGTATATTACAATCGAACTATGAATTTGCATATGCATTAGGTAGAATGCAGAAAATGATGGGGCAGCCTTTGATAGAGGAAAATTCTTTGACAAGTTGGAAAGATGCCGTAGAGAAGCAGTTAAAAGATTATGAACCAAAAGATTATTTAGAGGAAAATTTGAAAAAACTGATATTGGAATATCGAATGCAGGAACAAGATGGAGAAGAAATTCAACAACTATATAGGAGGGGATATAAGAAAGAAGAGTAGTAAAAAAGTCTTGGAATCCAAAAGTGAGGTATTGCTACCTCACTTTTGAATGAAAGTTAAAAAAATGAATGAAAAAGATTTTAGGAACGATTGCTGTATCTTTGTTCACAATAGATACAACGGTAAATTCCTGTATTCTTGTCGGCTAATTTGAATTTGTGCGGTAATTCCTGCTCAATTGATGTGATACAACGTGGGTTGCGACACTTCAAAATATTTGTTACTGTTTCTGGTAAACTTAAGTGTCTTTTTTCAACAATCGTACCATCTTTAATAATATTGATAGTAAGATTAGGAGATAAAGCACCAAGAATATCTAAATCCGCACGTATCGGACCTTCAATTTTTATCATGTCCTTTTTTCCTGTTTTGTTACTTTTTGCATTTTTAATAATAGCAACACTACAGTCATCTTCTTTATCTAAATTTAAGTAATTGTAAATTTCAAATGCTCCACCAGCCTGAATGTGGTCAATCACCACACCGTTTTTTAAACCACTGATATTTAACATAATCCGTCACCATCCAATCCTAAAAGGGTCATGATCAAAGCCATACGAGCATAAACACCATATTGTGCCTGCTTAAAGTAAACAGCTCTTGGATCATCGTCAATTTCTGTGGAAATTTCATTTACGCGTGGGAGTGGATGAAGAACTAGCATATCCTCTCGAGCATATTTCATTTTTTTCGCATTCAAGATAAAACTATCTTTCAAACGAATATAATCTTCTTCATTAAAGAAACGTTCCCGTTGTACACGAGTCATATATAGCAAGTCCAACTCTGGCATAACAGGCTCCAAAACATTTACTTCTTTGTATGGAATGTTTTGCGCATCCAACACTTCAGTACGAAGATAATCTGGAATGCGAAGTTCATCTGGAGATATCATTACAAATTTAACATTATCATATCGAATCATAGCACGAATAAGAGAATGGACTGTGCGACCAAATTTTAAGTCACCACATAATCCGATTGTTAAATTGTTTAGACGTCCCTTTAATTTTTTTATTGTTAATAAATCTGTCAATGTTTGTGTAGGGTGGTTATGTCCACCATCCCCTGCATTGATAACAGGAATAGAAGAGTACTGAGCTGCTACTAAAGGTGCACCCTCTTTTGGATGACGCATTGCACAAATATCCGCATAACTGGAAATTACACGAATCGTATCAGCAACACTTTCTCCCTTCGATGCTGAACTGGAATCCGCTGATGAAAATCCCAAAACGTTACCGCCAAGGTTTAACATGGCAGCTTCAAAGCTTAAACGGGTACGAGTACTTGGCTCATAAAATAAGGTTGCTAATTTTTTTCCCTGACATACTGTTTTATAATTTTCTGGATGATCAATGATTTTTTCCGCAAGCGAAAGAACCGCATCCAGCTCGTCAACAGATAAATCAAGGGGTGATATAACGTGCTTCATAAGTACCTCCATATTGATTACTACTAAATTGACGTTTTTTATTATATCAGAGGATTTTTGAAATTACAACAAAAAATTAGAAAAAGATTAAAAAAACTATTGGTGAAATTTGGTTATTTTAATGAGAAAAAAGAAAAGTGCAGTCAATGTGTCACTGCTCGCAGGTAGGTATTTTTGGTATCGAAAATACTGTATGAAAGTCTAGTGAGTGTAGTATTGTCTAAAATTGTTACAGTTTACGAAACGGTGATCGGTAGCGTTAGTGTTATTGGGGATGAGGTATTATTGAAAAAAGATTGCAATTTTGTCTGTCACAAATTATAATAAAGTACGGAAACGATGCTTAAGATAGGAGGAAATTTATGATTAAATTATACGAAAATGGTGTATATTTACTCAATGGAACAGAAATCGTAGAAGACAATGGTGAAGCCCAGGCTGCTTTACAGGGTAAGCTAGGAAAAGCTCCAAACAAAGAAGAAGCAAAACAGGGAACCATGGCTTATAATATTTTGAAGGCCCATAATACTTCTGGTAATATGGACAAACTTAAGATTAAATTTGATAAGTTGACTTCACATGATATTACATTTGTAGGTATTATTCAAACTGCAAGAGCATCTGGATTGGAAAAGTTTCCTATTCCTTATGTTTTAACAAACTGTCATAATAGTTTATGTGCCGTTGGTGGAACAATTAATGAAGATGATCATATGTTTGGTCTTACCTGTGCAAAGAAGTATGGTGGAGTTTATGTACCACCTCATCAGGCAGTTATTCATCAATTTGCCAGAGAAATGCTTGCTGGTGGTGGAAAGATGATCTTAGGTTCAGATAGTCATACTCGTTATGGTGCACTTGGAACTATGGCGATGGGTGAAGGTGGACCAGAGCTTGTAAAACAGTTATTATCACAGACTTACGATATTAATATGCCAGGTGTTGTTGGTGTATATTTAACAGGAGAACCTGTAAAGGGTGTAGGACCACAGGACGTAGCATTGGCAATTATTGGTGCAGTATTTGCAAATGGATATGTAAATAACAAGGTTATGGAATTTGTGGGACCTGGTGTAGAAAAACTTAGTGCAGATTTCCGTATTGGTGTCGATGTAATGACAACAGAGACTACCTGTCTTTCTTCTATTTGGAAAACAGATGCAAAAATTAAAGAATTTTATGAAATTCATGGAAGAGTAGATGAATATAAAGAATTGTCACCTGCGGATGTTACTTACTATGATGGTATGGTTTATGTGGACCTTAGTACAATTAAACCAATGATTGCTATGCCATTCCATCCAAGTAATACGTATACAATCGAGGAAGTAAATGCCAATCTTGAGGATGTTTTGCATGATTGCGAGCAAAAAGCATTGGTAAGTTTGGACGGTCAGGTTGATTTCAAATTAACAGATAAAATTAGAAATGGTAAGTTATATGTAGAACAGGGAATTATTGCCGGATGTGCAGGCGGTGGATTTGAAAATATTTGTGATGCAGCAGATATTTTAAATGGTGCAAGTATCGGACATGACGCATTTACACTTAGTGTGTATCCTGCAAGTATGCCAGTTTATATGGAATTAGTTAAGAATGGTGCGGCTGCTAAGCTTATGGAGGCAGGAGCAGTTATGAAAACAGCATTCTGTGGACCATGTTTTGGTGCGGGAGATACACCTGCAAACAATGCATTTAGTATTCGTCATTCTACAAGAAACTTCCCAAATAGAGAAGGTTCTAAGTTACAAAACGGACAGATTTCCTCTGTTGCGCTTATGGACGCTCGTTCGATTGCAGCTACTGCAGCAAACAAGGGTTATTTGACACCAGCAACAGATATAGATGTAAACTTTAGCAAACCTAAGTATTTCTTTGATAAGACAATTTATGAAAATCGTGTATTTGACAGCAAGGGTGTTGCAGATCCATCCGTTGAAATTCAGTTTGGACCAAACATCAAAGACTGGCCTGCAATGGTTGCATTGACAGATAATCTTATGATTAAGGTAGTTTCTGAAATTCATGACCCAGTAACAACAACAGATGAGTTGATTCCTTCAGGAGAGACTTCTTCTTATCGTTCTAACCCAATTGGACTTGCTGAATTTGCATTATCAAGAAAAGACCCAGCGTATGTAGGTCGTGCAAAAGAGGTACATGCAGCAGAAGTGGCTCGTGAAAATGGACAATGTATGGGAGAAGTTCTTCCAGAATTAAAAGAAATGATGCATACGGTAAAGGCTACATTTACAGATGTAAATAAAACAAATACAGGTGTTGGAAGTACTATTTATGCAGTAAAACCAGGTGATGGTTCTGCAAGAGAACAGGCAGCATCCTGTCAAAAGGTTTTAGGTGGATGGGCTAACATTGCAAAAGAGTATGCAACAAAACGTTATAGATCGAATCTGATCAACTGGGGTATGCTTCCATTTATTTATCCAGAGGAAGAATTACCATTTGCTAATGGAGATTACATTTTTATTCCTGGCATAGCAGAGGCAGTTCGCAATAAGGCAACTACATTTAAGGCATATGTTGTAAATAAGGGAATGAAAGAATTTGAATTACAGATGGGCGAATTAACAGATGATGAGAGAGAAATCATTTTGAAAGGTTGCTTAATCAACTTCAATCGCGTTTAATTTGTAGTAAAAATATAGATAAGCAGGCCATACGGAAATGATGTGAAATGTCTGTATGAATATTGCGTCTGAAGAAAATTGGGAGATTGTGGATGTGAATTCACAATCTTCCCTTTTTGATTCTGCTACTTTATATTGTTATATGATTTGTTAAAGGATTGTTAATAAAATGTAAAGAAACCTACATTGCAATTCAAAGGAGTGTGTTATAAACTAGAGGGAAGGGTATGATATAAGGCATAGAATAAGGGGGATTTTTATGAAAGAAGAGAATAAGGAACAAATATTGCAAAGGGAAGAAAATGCGAGAAACAATAAACTGGTTACACAGATACATACATTAAGTACAGTGGTGATTACCATATTTATTTTGTTGCAATTCGTAAGTGGAAGAGCACCTGCCTTACAATTTCTCTTAACGCTTTTATTGGGACCATGTGTGTCAATTACAATGATTATTTTGCGAAAAAAAGAGGCGGACAATCCGTATATCAAGCATATTGCATCATATGGTTTCGCTTTGTTTTTTACATATGAAATGTTGACCGCTTCGGAGAGTTTAGTTTTTATCTTGGTTGTGCCAATGGTGTATGCGGTAACTGTATATGGAGATGTAAAGTATCTGATTAAGATTAATTTTGGAATTTTTATCTTAAATATAATAGCAGTAGCAGGTGGTGCGGCTACAGGTAGATTTGGCTATGCTGGAGCAGACAAGGCAATTGTACAGATGGTTGGCGTGATGTTAATGGCTATTGCCTCGCAATATACGGTAAAAACGCTACAGCATAATAATGCAGTAAAAATGGAAAATATCATACAAAATCGAGATGAAAATTTAGCAGTATTACAACAGGTTTCTTCTTTATCAAAAAAACTGGAAGAGGGCGTGCGAGAGGTACATGAACAATTAGAGAAACTAGCAAGTGTATCTCTAACGACCAAAGAAGCTATGCAACAAGTTACAAATGGAACGATTGATACATCAAACGCTGTTTCAAGCCAATTAGAGCAAACAGAATCTATTCAAGGTAAAGTAGAAATTGTAAATGAAGCGGCAGAAATCATCACAAATAGTATGAACAAGACTGTAGATGCATTAGAAAAAGGAAATAAAGATGTTGATGATTTGATAGATAAGGCGAACGAATCTGTACAGAATGGAAAAGTAGTAGTAGAAAAATTAGAAAAGCTAGATGCTTATATGAATGAGATGAATACGATTGTAGAAATCATCAATAACATTACAGAACAAACAAGTCTACTGTCTTTGAATGCCAGTATTGAAGCTGCCAGAGCCGGAGAAGCAGGAAAAGGATTTGCAGTAGTTGCTTCTGAAATTTCAGGAATGGCAACACAGACACAAGAGGCAACTTTGGATATTACGGAGTTGATTAACAATGTCTCATCTGCGATCAATGATGTGGTAAAGGTTGCTTATAATATGATTGAGGGCATCAATGAAGAAAAGGAAAAGACAGAAGAGACAGCGAAAAGTTTTGTTACTATTTCGGATAATACACAATCGATTCGTGGAAACATTGCTAGTTTAGCAAATCATGTTGAGAAACTGCAAACAGCAAACCAGGAAATCGTGACTTCTATTCATACAATTTCATCTATATCAGAAGCGTTGACTGAACATGCCAATGAGACAATGAATGCAGAAGAGGAAAATGAAGCAGTACGTAAAGAAATTGAAATTCGGATGCAGGAATTGATAGATATGGTGAAAGAAAACGAATCAGAAATAGAATAAAGCACCGAAAATAGTTAAGAGGTTATCGAATGGATAGCCTCTTTTTTATTCTATAGGAAAATATGCTCTATAGAGTAAAAACGATCCACAAGGATGGGGACAGATGTATAGGGGAAATTGCTGCAAAGGCACGCAACTTGTATCTGGGACGTAAAGTGGAGCCGAGTCTTTCATGATTAAGGAATATGGGGAGAGTCGATGCGAAATTGTTCACGTTGCTTTTTGTGCAGATAAGAGGTAAGCGTTTCATAGTACGTTCTGAAAATTGGAACAAATCTGTTATTTTATCATAAACTAATAAAAAATGCATGGGGGTACATTATGGCAACAAGAGTAGTGGTGGATGCAGGTCACGGAGGCTGGGATAATGGAGCTATGTTCAACGGAAGAAAAGAGAAAGATGACAATTTAAATCTGGCACTGGCAGTCGGAGATATTTTGAAGAATAATGGAATTGATGTAGTTTTTACAAGAACGGATGATGTTTATCAATCACCAAACGAAAAGGCAAGAATAGCCAATAGGGCAAATGCGGATTTTTTTGTTTCCTTGCATAGAAACTCAAGCCCAGAGCCAAATCAGTATACTGGTGTGCAGACATTACTTTACAACGATGGAGATATAAAAGAAGTGATGGCTGATAATATCAATCAACAACTGGAGCAGGTTGGATTTAAAAATCTGGGAAGAAGTATTCGTAAGGATTTAGCCGTTCTTCGAGGAACAAATATGCCAGCTGTTTTAGTGGAGACTGGATTTATAAATAATGATGCAGACAATCAATTGTTTGATCGGGAGTTTGATAATATTGCGCAAGGCATTGCACAGGGGATTTTGACAACAATAGAGCAACAAATGCCAGTTTATAGAATTCAGATTGGATTGTTTCGCAATTATGATAATGCACAAAGATTGGCGCGCAGAGTGGAGGATTTAGGATATACAGTAGAAATTCGTGAAATCAATGGGTATTATGCAGTCTTGGTTGGTAGATTTACACAATTAGATCGTGCGGAGCAGATACAAAATATATTGCATCAGGATGGATTCGATACAGTGGTAATTGCTCTCCGATAATTTAAATTTAGATAGGAGCAGCATTGTTTTGCGGTGAAAAATTATATCAAGACTGAATTGAGAGTTTTTTATAACATAAAAAGGCAGATTTTTCTGTCTTTTTTTTTCAATTGTGTTCTTAAAATATACAAAATAGTTATAAAAGATTCATAAAATTTAATATATACCTTTTCAGAAGAAAAAATCTGGTATAGAATAGAAAGGATAAAGAAAGCGGAATGTTTCCGGGAAAGGAAAAAAATATCAGTTATGATATTTGGTGAAAAGATGGCAAAGATAATTGATGGAAAGAAAATAGCAGCACAAATTAAGGATGAGCTAAAAGAAAAAGTTGCTACTTATAAAAAAGCAGGAGTAGAGATTACATTAGCAGTGATTCAAGTTGGAAAGGATCCTGCATCTACGGTTTATGTGGGAAATAAAAAGAAGGCGTGTGAATATGTGGGGATACGTTCTCTTTCTTATGAAATGGAGGAGACAATTAGCCAGGAAGAATTATTAAATAAAATTCAAGAATTAAACGAGAGAAAAGATGTAAATGGAATTTTAGTGCAATTGCCACTGCCAAAACATATTGATGAAGATGCGGTGATACGTGCGATTGATCCTAAAAAGGATGTAGATGGATTTCATCCACAAAGTGTAGGTGCATTAAGTATAGGAGAGGCTGGATTTGTTTCCTGTACTCCAGCAGGTATTATTCAACTATTAAAAAGAAGTGGTGTTGCGATTGCAGGAAAAGAATGTGTAATAATAGGAAGAAGTAATATTGTTGGAAAACCGATTGCAATGTTATTATTAAGAGAAAATGGTACAGTAACAGTATGTCATTCTAAAACGTCTGATTTAAAATCTGTTACAAAGCGCGCAGACATTTTAGTAGTAGCAATTGGAAAACCAAAGTTTATTACAAAGGAATATGTAAAAGAAGGTGCAGTTGTAATAGATGTAGGCATTCATAGAAATGAAAACAATAAACTTTGTGGAGATGTAGATTTTGCAGATGTTGAACCAATTGCAGAAGCAATTACACCAGTTCCGGGAGGAGTAGGTCCTATGACGATTGCCATGCTTATGAATAATTGCGTTGAAGCAGTAAAATTACAAGATGAATAGGAGAAAAAATATGAAAATATTGTTTATTTCCCTGGGCTGTGATAAAAATTTAGTTGATAGCGAAGTGATGTTAGGTTTGCTTCGAGAAAATCAATATGAAATTACAGACGATGAACAGGAAGCAGATGTTATAGTGATTAATACATGCTGTTTTATAAATGATGCGAAAGAGGAAAGTATCACAACTATTTTAGAAATGGCTGAGCTTAAGAAAAGTGGAAAATTGAAAGCTCTGATTGTGACTGGTTGTTTGGCACAGCGTTATAAAGATGAAATTCGAAAAGAAATTCCAGAGGTGGATGCGATACTAGGAACTAATAGCTATGAAGATATTTGCAACGCAGTAGAAGAGGCTTTAAAAGGAAAAGTGACGGAAGAATTTAAGGATTTGGACTATTTGCCTTTAGTTGATGCAAAACGTATCAATACAACAGGCGGATATTTTTCTTATTTAAAGATTGCAGAAGGATGCGATAAACATTGTACGTATTGTATTATACCGGAAATACGGGGAGATTATCGCAGCGTTCCCATGGAAAAACTTGTAAAAGAGGCAACACAGTTAGCGGAAAATGGTGTGGAAGAGCTGATTTTGGTTGCACAGGAAACCACTATGTATGGTAAGGATATTTATGGTGAAAAAAAATTGCCTGTTTTGTTAAAGAAATTATGTGAAATTTCAGGTATAAAATGGATCCGTATTTTATATTGCTATCCGGAAGAAATTACAGATGAACTGATTCAGGTTATAAAAGAGGAACCTAAAATATGTAACTATTTAGATATGCCGATTCAACATGGTGCAGACGGAATTTTAAAACGAATGGGTAGACGCACCAATAAGAAGGAATTGATTTCTATTGTAGAAAAATTGCGAAAAGAAATTCCCGATATTTGTCTTCGTACTACTTTAATTAGTGGATTTCCAGGTGAGACACAAGAGCAGCATGAGGAATTACTTGCATTTGTAAAACAATTACGTTTTGATAGACTTGGTGTGTTTACCTATTCGCCAGAGGAGGGAACTCCGGCAGCTAGCTTTGCGGATCAGGTTCCAGAAGAGGTAAAACAGCAGCGTAGAAATGAAATTATGGAAGCGCAACAAAAAATTGCATTTGAAACTGCTGAGGAAAGGCTATATCAAAAGGTCGAGGTTCTTATTGAGGGAAAGCTACCTGAGGAAAACGTCTTTATAGGAAGAACATATCGAGATGCACCAAATGTAGATGGATACATTTTTGTACAGTCTTCTCACGAATTGATTTCTGGAGAAATGGTTATGGCTCAGGTCACAGATGCAAAAGAATATGATTTAATAGGCGAAGTTGTATGGGATTAGTTTTTGGGATAGAACAACTGAACGAAGAAAAATAATAAAATAAAAAAAGGAAGGAAAAAACATAAACAGAAGGGTTTATGTGTAGGTGTTACAATGAATTTACCAAATAAATTAACTGTATTACGAGTGATATTAATTCCATTTTTCGTAGTATTTATGCTTGTAAATGCAATACCATATCACAATTACATTGCCGGGGCTATTTTTTGTGTAGCCTGTATTACAGATACATTAGACGGCTATTTAGCAAGAAAATTACACTTGATAACGAATTTTGGAAAGTTTATGGATCCATTAGCGGACAAGTTATTGGTGTGCTCTGCATTGATTTGCTTTGTATCATTGCCGGAATTACATTTCCCAGCCTGGGTAGCAATTGTGATCATATGTAGAGAATTTACAATTAGTGGATTTCGTTTGATTGCTTCCGATAATGGTGTAGTAATTGCTGCAAGTTATTGGGGAAAATTTAAAACAGTTTCACAAATGATTATGTCTATTTTATTGATTTTTCATTTCGCGGGAAAAACAATGTATTATGTTGAGCAATTCTTTATTTACCTGTCTGTGATATTTACGATTGTTTCGTTGATCGATTATATTGTTAAGAACAAAGATGTATTAAAGGAGACAAAATAAATATGGTTTCAGTGGTAGGTGGCGGCGCTGCCGGCATGATGGCTGCAATTATTGCAGCAAGAAATGGGCATAAAGTACATTTATATGAAAAAAATGAAAAGCTAGGAAAAAAATATATATTACAGGAAAGGGAAGATGTAATATTACAAATGCTGCAGATATGGAACAGTTATTTGCAAATGTAGTGACTAATCGTAAGTTTTTATATAGTGCTTTTTATGGATTTGATAATATGCAGACCATTTCTTTTTTTGAAGAGTTAGGGGTAAAAACGAAAATAGAAAGAGGAGAAAGAGTATTTCCTTTGTCTGACAAATCCTCCGATGTGATAAATGGACTATATAAGGAATTGCAGCGTTTAGGTGTGAAAATTTTCTTGCAGACTACTGTACTTGATATTATTACAAGTGATGATAGTATAAAAGCCATTGAAATAGAAAAAAATGGGAAAAAGGAGAGGGTAGACACGGCTGCCGTAATTGTGGCAACCGGAGGTTTATCTTACCCAAGTACAGGTTCTACAGGGGACGGATATCAGTTTGCAAAAAAAACAGGGCATACTGTAACCAGGTTGTCGCAAGCGTTAGTTCCATTCCAGATAAAGGAAGATTATGTAAAGCAAATGCAAGGATTATCTTTACGAAATGTAGAGGCGAGGGTTTTTGCTGGAAATAAAAAAATATATGAGAACTTTGGAGAGATGCTATTCACGCATTTTGGAGTTAGTGGTCCGTTGATTTTAAGTGCGAGCAGTTATGTGGCATCGTTTATAGGGAAAAAAGATATTACGCTTCAAATAGATTGCAAACCGGCTTTAAATGCAGAACAACTTGATGCAAGATTGGTGAGGGATTTTTCAGAGATGCCCAATAAACAATTTAAGCATGGGCTGGATAAATTGTTGCCAAGAAAAATGATACCGGTTATACTTGAATTAAGTGGTATTTCGCCAGATAAGCCAATTCATTCCATTACAAAAGAGGAACGACATAAAATAGTTCACTTGCTTAAAAATCTGGAATTGCATGTAGAACGATTACGTGGGTACAATGAAGCAATCATTACACAGGGTGGAGTATCTGTAAAAGAAATAAATGCAAGCACAATGGAATCTACAAAAATTCATAAATTATATTTCGTGGGTGAAGTGTTGGATTTGGATGCACTTACAGGTGGTTTTAATTTACAAATTGCTTGGTCTACTGGTTTTTTGGCTGGTTCACAAGTAGAAGAATAGGAGAAAAAAAGATGGCAATAAATATAGCAATTGATGGCCCGGCAGGGGCAGGAAAAAGTACAATCGCAAAAAAAGTGGCAAAACAATTAGGTTTTATTTATGTGGATACAGGTGCGATGTATCGAGCAATAGCACTTTATATGCTTCGCAATGCCGTAGATACGGAAGAAGAAGTAGAAAAGCATGTTAAACATGCAAATGTTGAAATTGCTTACCAGAATGGAGAGCAGCAGGTGCTATTAAATAAAGAAAATGTAAGCGGGCTTATTCGTACGGAAGAGGTAGGGAAAATGGCCTCTTTTGTGGCAAAGATTGGAGAAGTTAGAAAACAATTACTAGATTTGCAGAGAAACTTGGCTAAAAAGGAAAATGTGATTATGGACGGGCGTGATATTGGGACGCATGTTTTACCAAAAGCAGATGTAAAAATTTATTTAACCGCTAGTGCTTCTGAAAGAGCAAATCGTAGATATAAAGAATTATGCGAAAAAGGAATAGAGTGTAATTTGCAGGAAATTGAGAATGCTATTATTGCAAGGGATGAGCAAGATATGAAGCGTGAAATTGCACCATTAAAGCAAGCGGAAGATGCCGTTCTTGTGGATAGTTCGGATATGACTATTGATGAAGTGATTTCTACTATTATAACGATTGTGAAAAAAAATACCAAGGCATGTGAATGAAAGGCTGGGTGAAAAAATGGAAGTAACATTAGCAAAAAGTGCGGGATTTTGTTTTGGTGTAAAACGAGCTGTTGAAATGGTATATAAAGAAGCAGAAAAAAAAGAACAGGTTTATACCTATGGTCCGATTATTCACAATGAGCAAGTTGTTGCAGATTTGCAGAAAAAAGGAGTGACTGTTTTAAATACAATAGAGGAATTAAAGGCGATTGAAAAAGGAATAGTCATCATACGTTCGCACGGTGTTTCAAAAGAAATTTATGACATCTTAGATAGAGAAGAAATACAAATTGTAGATGCTACATGTCCATTTGTAAAAAAGATACACAATATTGTAAAAGAACATACAGAAAAAAATGAGAATGTGGTAATTATTGGTAATGCAAAACATCCAGAGGTAGAAGGAATAAAAGGTTGGGGAAACGGCAATGTTACTGTGATAGAAACAATAGAAGAAGCGAAAGCATATGTGCCGGATTCACAAAAAAAGACTTGCATTGTATCACAAACGACATTTAATTACAAGAAATTTCAAGATATAGTTGAAATAATTTCGAAAAAGAGGTATGATATAATTGCTTTAAATACAATTTGCAATGCTACAGAAGTGAGACAGAGTGAAGCGATGCAGTTGGCAAAAGTCTCAGAGGCAATGATTGTGATTGGAGGGCAATCAAGTTCCAATACACAGAAACTCTATGAGATATGTAAAAGAGAATGTGAAAATACTTACTATATACAGACACTTGTTAACTTAGATTTGGACGCGTTCCAGTCGTTTCGTAGCGTAGGTATTACAGCAGGGGCATCAACCCCAAATAATATTATTAAGGAGGTTCAAAAAGCATGTCAGAACAAAGCTTTGAACAAATGTTAGAAGAATCATTAGTTACAATCCACAACAATCAGGTTGTAGAAGGGAAAGTCATCAGTGTAAAAGAGGACGAAATCGTCTTAAATATTGGTTATAAAGCAGATGGTATCATCACTAGAAATGAATACAGCAATACACCTAATATTGATTTAAGAACTGTTGTTAAAGAGGGCGATACAATGGAAGCCAAGGTTCTTAAGGTAAATGATGGTGAAGGACAGGTATTATTAACATACAAGAGACTTATGGCTGAAAAAGGTAATAAGAGAATTGAAGAAGCATACAATAATCAGGAAGTATTAAAAGCACCAGTTGCTGCTGTTTTAGATGGTGGTTTAAGTGTAGTAGTTGAAGAAGCAAGAGTATTCATTCCTGCTAGCTTGGTTTCTGATACTTATGAGAAAAATCTTTCTAAATATGCTGGACAGGAAATTGAATTCGTTATCACTGAGTTCAATCCAAAGAGAAGAAGAATTATTGGTGACCGTAAGCAGTTATTAGTTGCTAAGAAAAAAGAATTACAGAAAGAATTATTTGAAAAGATTTCTGTTGGAATGATAGTAGAAGGTACTGTTAAGAATGTAACAGATTTTGGTGCTTTCATCGATTTAGGTGGAGCAGATGGTTTATTACACATTTCAGAAATGTCATGGGGTCGTGTAGATAGTCCTAAGAAGTTATTTAAGGTTGGAGATGTAGTGAAGGTACTTATCAAAGACATTCAGGGCGAAAAGATTGCATTAAGTTTAAAATTTGAAGACCAAAATCCATGGATTACTGCCGCTGATAAGTATCAGGTAGGTACAGTTGTAACTGGTAAAGTTGCTAGAATGACAGACTTTGGTGCTTTTGTAGAATTAGAGCCAGGAATTGATGCATTATTACATGTTTCACAGATTTCAAGAGAGCATGTTGAAAAGCCATCCGATGTATTAAAGATTGGTGAAGAAGTTACAGCTAAGGTTGTAGATTTCAACGGAACAGATAAGAAGATTAGTTTAAGTGTAAAAGCTTTATCTGATGCTTCAGAAGATGCAGAATAGAATTAGATAAAAAAGGTTGTTGCTTTGTATGCTTTTATGCATTAAAGCAGCAACCTTTTTTTGGTTCTATAGAAAAATACGTTCTATAGAGCAAAAACGCTCTATGGGGGAAGGTACCGATGCGAAAGGTGCATTGTTGCAAAAATGTGCAATATGCATCTGGCAGGCAAAACTCATTTTTATTATAGGAACAGTATATATAAAAAATTCTTTCATTGCATTTTCTATCATTACAAGCTACAATAAAAGAAAGAATGCAGAGGGGGTATATAGATGAACGATTATGAGGGATTTAAAGATGAGATATTTCGTTTGACTAAGATAGATTTGAATGCGTATAAAGAACGTCAAATGAAGAGGAGAATTGATACGCTTATTTCAAAGAGTGGGATAGACTCTTACAAACAATATGTGGAATTGTTAAAGCAAAACAAAGAAAAGTTGGATGAATTTCAAACATATTTAACTATAAATGTATCTGAATTTTATCGAAATCCAGAACAATGGAAGATTTTGGAAGAATCTGTTTTGCCAGTATTATTTGAAAAATTTGGTAAAAAGTTAAAAATATGGAGTGCAGCCTGTTCTACTGGAGATGAACCATATTCCTTGGTTATGTTACTTTCAAAGTATGTACCACTAAATAACATAGAGATTATTGCAACGGATATTGATAAGCAAATTTTAGAGAAAGCGAAAGCAGGACTTTATGCGGATAAAAGTTTAAAGGCATTACCTCAGGAATTTGTAACCAAATATTTTGAAAAAATCAATGATAAGACATATGCAATTTCAGACAAAATAAAGTCATGTGTAAGATTTGAACAACATAATTTATTAAAAGATACTTATCCGTCACGATGCGATCTGATTGTTTGTAGAAATGTTATGATATATTTTACAGAAGAGGCAAAAGTGGATATTTATACAAAGTTTGGACAGTCTTTAAAACCAGATGCGTATTTATTTGTAGGAAGTACAGAACAGATGGTTCAACCAGGAAAATTTGGATTTCAATCCATGCATTCATTTTTCTATAAAAGGATTGAGAAATAAAGGTTGATTTTTAGAATAATATTTAGTATATTTGTCTGTGGATATGAATAGATATTCGATACAAAAGGCATGATTTCATTGAGGGAGATTGACAAATGAAAGATATGGTAAAAGTTGCATTAGATGCAATGGGCGGAGATAATGCTCCGATTGAAGTTGTAAAAGGTGCAATAGAAGCAGTCAATGAAAAAGAGCAGATACAAGTATTGTTAGTCGGAAAAGAAGCTGCGATTCGTGCGGAATTGGAAAAATACACTTATTCTAGTGAACGGATTAAAGTTGTGAATGCAGAAGAAGTCATAACAAATGATGAAGCTCCGGTTATGGCAATACGTAAAAAAAAGGATTCTTCTATTGTAGTAGCACTGAATTTAGTTAAACACAAGGAAGCGGATGCGTTTGTATCAGCTGGAAGTACAGGAGCCGTATTAGTAGGTGGACAGTTAATTGCAGGCAGAATAAAAGGGGTAGAGAGACCCCCATTGGCACCATTAATTCCTACTGTAAAGGGTGTTTCGTTACTTATAGATTGTGGAGCAAATGTAGATGCTAGACCATCCCATTTATTACAGTTTGCAAAGATGGGTTCTATTTATATGGAAGATGTTGTTGGAGTAAGAAAACCCAAGGTTGCAATTGTTAATATTGGTGCAGAGGAAGAAAAAGGAAATATGCTTGTTAAAGAAACATATCCGATGTTAAAAAATTGTAGTTCAATTAATTTCATTGGTAGTATTGAGGCAAGAGATATTCCTTATGGAAAAGCAGATGTTATCGTTTGTGAGGCATTTGTTGGAAATGTTATCCTGAAATTGTATGAGGGCTTATCTGCTGCGTTAGTTGGTGAAATAAAAACTGGACTTATGTCAACAGTAAAGAGTAAAATTGGAGCATTGTTAGCAATGCCTGCATTGAAGAATACAGTAAAACAATTTGATGCAAGTGAATATGGTGGAGCTCCTATGCTTGGTTTGAATGGATTAGTTGTAAAAACCCATGGAAGTGCAACAAGCAAAGAAATTAAAAACTCAATTATTCAATGTTCTTTATTTAAAGAACAAAATATTAATGAGAAAATAAAAGAAAATATTCTTTTGGAAGATAATCAATAAGAAAGGTGGAAATAATATGGAATTCGAAAAATTAAAAGGTATTATTAGTGAGGTATTAAATGTAGATGCGGACGAGATCAAAATGGAAACATCTTTTGTTGATGATTTAGGTGCAGATTCTTTAGATGTATTTCAAATTATAATGGGTATTGAAGAAGAATTTGAAATTGAAATTGATAATGAAGAAGCCGAGAAAATTGTTACAGTTGCAGATGCTGTAGAGCAGATTAAGAATGCAATTGCATAGGAGGATAGGTTTCATTCAAAAGTATTTGTTATACTTATGAATGCCTTCCAGAGCAGATAGGCTGTCTGTATTTATACAGACAGCTTATCTGTGTAATTAGACAAAGAAAATAGAAAGGATAGGCTTGGGGTTATGATAAAACAAGAAAAGATTAATGAATTTGAAAATAAAATTGGATATCATTTTCAAAATCGAAATTATTTACGACATGCATTATCGCATAGTTCATATGCCAATGAAATGCGTTTGAGCAAATTAGCGAATAATGAAAGACTTGAATTTTTAGGCGATGCTGTTTTAGAATTGATATCCAGTGAATATATTTTTAGTACCAATGAAAGAATGCATGAAGGAGAGATGACAAAGCTTCGTGCCAGTCTCGTGTGCGAACCTACTCTGGCTATGTGTGCAAGAGAGATTGATTTGGGAAATTATATTTTGCTAGGAAAAGGTGAAATCGCAACAGGAGGAGCAACAAGAGATTCTATACTTTCTGATGCATTCGAAGCAGTTATTGGTGCAATTTATTTAGACGGTGGTTTTACTAGTGCAAAAGAGTTTATCATGAAATATGTTTTAGATGACATTGATAGTAAAAAACTCTTTTTTGATAGTAAGACTATCTTGCAGGAAATTGTACAGGCAGACTATAAAGAACCTTTGCAATATAAATTACTTGGCGAGTCTGGACCAGATCATGATAAGATATTTACAGTTGCTGCAATTGTCGATGGAAAAGAACTTAGTCAGGGGACTGGAAAAACAAAGAAAGCAGCGGAGCAGGCAGCAGCGTATCAGGCAATTCTAAAGCTTACAGATTAGAAAAGAAAGAGGGCATATATGTATTTAAAAAGTATTGAGATACATGGCTTTAAATCCTTTGCAAATAAAATCGTTTTTGAATTTCAAAAGGGGATTACAGCAATTGTAGGTCCAAATGGTAGTGGAAAAAGTAATGTTGGAGATGCAGTTCGTTGGGTGTTGGGAGAACAAAGTGCCAAACAATTGCGTGGTTCAAAAATGGAAGATATTATTTTTGCAGGAACAGAGTTGAGAAAACCGCAAGGTTTTGCTTATGTGGCGATTACTTTTGACAATTCAGATCATAAATTACCAACTTCATATGAAGAAGTTACAGTGGCAAGAAGGGTATATCGTTCAGGTGAAAGTGAATATCTAATGAATGGTGTAAATTGTCGTTTGCGTGATGTACAGGAATTATTTTTGGATACTGGTATTGGTAAAGAGGGGTACTCTATCATTGGTCAGGGGCAGATCGATAAAATATTAAATGGTAAACCGGAAGAACGTAGAGAATTATTTGATGAGGCGGCTGGAATCGTCAAATACAAAAAAAGGAAGGCTACTGCTCAGAAAAATTTAGAAGTAGAACGACAAAATTTAGAGCGAATTAATGATATTTTATCTGAACTGGAAAAGCAGGTAGGGCCATTAAGACAGCAATCGGAGACAGCCAGAGAATATTTGCGATTGCGAGAAAACTTAAAACAGCTTGATATCAATCTTTTTTTGCAAGAGACCGAGCAGCTTCAGGTAGAAGAAGATAAAGTGGAATCAAATATTGAAATCGTAACTGGTGATTTTCAAGATAAAAATGAAAACTTTGCTGCGATAAAAGAAAAATATGAAGAGTACGAGAAAAAATTAGAACAAAAGGATATCATTTTAGAAAAAAATAAAGGGATGGTAAACGAAAAACGTATTCACAAAGAAAAATTAGAGGGAGAAATAAAGGTTTGCCATGAACAGATTTTAGCAGCAAAACAAAATGATAAGCATTATCAGGAACGACTCCAGACTATATTGACAGATATTCAAAAAAAGAAAGAAGAGTGTCAAAGTCAAGTAGAAGAACAGAAAAACTTATTTTCCGGAATGCACAGTGTTGAGCAGAAAAAGGATCAGATGGAAGAAAAGGTTTTGCACTGTAAGACGCAAATGGATTTAATCAATGATAAAATTGATGAATCGAATCGGGAAATTATGCACCGATTAAATGAAAATGCTACATTGAAAGCAAAATATGAAAAATATAATACAATGCTTTTGCAAGAAAATGTAAAAAAGGCACAATTGACCCAACGTATTTTAAAAAGTAAAACAGAGGAATCTATTTGCATGGAAACCTTGCAAAAAGAAGAAGTACGTTTAAATGAGGTGACTTCTCAGATTAGAGAAAAAAATAGTCGTGTGCAGGAGTTACAGGAAAAACAGAAACAGGATAAAAGCCAACTAGAAGAATTAAGAAGTAAATTTAATCAAAAGCAACAGGAATATCATCGCCAGAAATCAAAATTGGAAACGTTGCAAAATATGACAGAACGTTACGATGGATATGGACAAAGTATTCGTCGTGTGATGGAACAAAAACAAAAAAATCCGGGTATTGTAGGTGTTGTTGCGGATATCATTAAAGTAAAAAAAGAATATGAAGTAGCAATGGAAATTGCGTTAGGCGGAAGTATTCAAAATATTGTAACAGATAATGAAAATACAGCAAAGACATTGATTGAATTCCTGAAAAAAAATCGCTATGGTCGTGCAACCTTTTTGCCATTGACAGTTGTTGGGAAAAAAACAATTACCAGAAGAGAAGAGGCAAGGAAAGAACCGGGCGTATTAGGTTTTGCCAATGAATTGGTTACAGCTGAGGAAAGATTTTTGAACTTGGTAGAATATTTGTTGGGAAGAATTCTTGTAGTGGATCATATTGATCATGCCATCGAAGTTGCAAGAAAGTTTAACAATTCCATTCGTATCGTAACATTGGAAGGTGAGCTGTTAAATCCAGGAGGTTCTATGTCTGGTGGTGCATACAAAAATTCCAGTAATTTATTAAGCAGACATCGTGAGATGGAAGATGGACAAAAACAAATAGAATTGTTAAGTCAAAATTGTAAAGAAATTCGAAATAAAATAGAAGAACTTCAAGATAATGGAGATAAGCAGGCGCAGGAACGTAGAAAGCTTCAAGATGAGCTGCAACAATTGTATGTGTTGGAAAATACTGCGAAGTTGAATTATAATCAAGCCAAGAGCAATCAGGAAGAAATTGAAAAAGGATATTTGACGATTCAAGAAGAAACAGAAGATATGGAAAGACAATTTGCTGAGTTGCGTGGTAATGTTACAATGATTCAAAAGCAGATGGATATGTTGGAAGAAGAGAATGCGGATCATGAAAGAAAAATGAAAGCATATAATAGCGAATTGGAAGAAAAAAAGAAACAACTGGATGATTTGAGAGAAAAAATGGCAGGAGTTTCTATTGAAGCATCTTCTTTTGAACAGAAAAAAGAATTCATTGAAACAAATATTCAACGTATTCAAAAAGAATTAAAAAATCTGGATGAAGAATACAAACAATTAGAAGACAGTGCAGAAGATTCTGCAAAACAGGTTGTAGAAAAAGAACAGACAATCCAGAGGATGAGGGCTCAATTAGAAAAAGAACAGGAAGACATTAAAGAAGTAGATTTATATATTGAAACATTAAAATTAGATCGAGAAGAAACAGCACAGCAGCACAAAGTATTATTAAAACAACGAGAGCAGATTTCTGAAGATATAGGTAATCTTGATAAGGAAATATTCCGATTAAATAATCGTAAGGAAAAAATAGCGGAACAAATGGAACAACAGGCAAATTATATGTGGGAGGAATATGAACTTACCTACCAGACTGCATTAGAACATAAAACAGAGGCACAGTTTGATTTTTCTACCATGAAAAAAGAAATTGCTCAGGTTAAGTCAAAGATGAAAGGGCTTGGAGATGTAAATGTAAATGCAATTGAGGATTATCGGAACGTATCGGAACGGTATGAATTATTACATTCTCAACACGAAGATTTGATACATTCGGAAGAAGTATTAATGAACATAGTAGAAGAATTAGATGTGGAAATGCGCAAACAATTTGAAGAAAAATTTGCAGAGATTAAAGCACAGTTTGATATTGTGTTCAAAGAATTATTTGGCGGTGGAAAGGGTACGATTACATTAATGAGTGATGAGGATATTTTGGAAGCTGGCATTAATATTATTGCACAGCCGCCAGGAAAAAAATTGCAAAATATGATGCAAATGTCTGGTGGAGAAAAGGCATTGACAGCGATTTCTTTGTTGTTTGCTATTCAAAATTTGAAACCATCACCATTTTGTTTACTTGATGAAATTGAAGCAGCGTTAGATGATTCGAATGTAAAACGATATGCACAGTATTTACATAAACTTACAAAGGATACACAATTTATTGTGATTACGCATCGTAGAGGAACGATGTCTGCTGCAGATGTTATGTATGGTATTACAATGCAGGAAAAGGGTGTATCTACAATGGTTTCGGTAAATTTAATAGAAGATCAGCTGGATGAAATGGAGAAGGCTGGCAAAAAGAATTAGGAGGAAAAATTATGGCACTATTTAATTTGTTCAGAAAGAAGAAAGAAGAAAACGATGTTCCAGAGGGGCCCGGTGGGTCGGAAAATTTAGTAGAAAGTGATACAAAGGACATACAAGATGCAATTTCTTCAGAAATTAAACAAGAAGATGCAGTAAAAGAACTTGTGGAAGAAGAAGAGGAAGATGAAACTGTTGATTCGGTTAATGTTACAGGCAGTTTACAGGGGTCCATTAGAGAGGCGGTTTTTGAAGAAATATCCTCCAATGAGTCTGTTTTAGAGGAAGCGGTTGCTGAAGAAGAGGATGAAAAAACGGATGAAATATATATGGATACCATGCAAGATGATATTCAGGAAGCGGTTGCTACAGAAGTAGAGAAAAGTGAAGGAAAAGAAAAAAAGGGTTTTTTCAAACGATTAGTATCTGGTCTTACAAAAACACGTAATAATATTGCAAATGGTATTGATTCTATTTTTAGTAGTTTTACAAAAATTGATGAAGAGTTTTATGAAGAATTAGAAGAAGTACTTGTTATGGCCGATATTGGAATAAATGCTACAACAGAAATATTAGAAAAATTACGTCAAAAGGTGAAAGAAGAAAAAATCAAGGATGTGGCAGAATGCAAGCAGATATTGATTGAGAGTATTAAAGAGCAGATGCGGGTGGAAGAAAACGCCTATGACTATGAAGATAAGAAATCGGTTGTACTTTTTATTGGTGTGAATGGTGTTGGAAAGACGACATCTATTGGAAAATTATCCAGTCAGTTAAAGAAAAAGGGAAAAAAAGTTTTAGTTGCGGCAGCAGATACATTTCGTGCGGCAGCAATTGAACAATTAGAAGAATGGACAAATAGAGCCGGTGTAGATATTATTGCACAACAGGAAGGCTCAGATCCTGCAGCAGTTGTATTTGATGCGCTTGCATCGGCTAAGGCAAAAGGAACAGATATATTGTTGGTAGATACAGCTGGACGATTGCATAATAAAAAGAATTTAATGGAAGAGTTAAAGAAAATCAATCGTATTATAGATCGTGAATATCCAGATGCGTGCAGAGAAACTTTTATTGTTTTGGATGGTACTACGGGACAAAATGCTATGGCACAAGCAAAACAGTTTAGTGAGGTAGCAGATATTACGGGAATTATTTTGACAAAGTTAGATGGTACGGCAAAGGGTGGAATTGCAATTGCAATCCAATCGGAATTAAACATACCAGTTAAATATATTGGTATTGGTGAAAAAATCGAGGATTTACAAAAGTTTGATGCAGATGATTTTGTAGATGCTTTGTTTGAAGTAGAAGAGTAAATCTAGTTATTTGTAACAGTCAGACACTGGACATAGATGCCCTTCGATTGAACTGTTACAGCTATTTTGAATTTATATAGATAATTGCTTGAAACGAAAAAGTAATAGTGCTAGAATATAAAAATAAGAATCTTACAGGATGAGAAAAGAGGTTGTTTGTAATGTTGACATTGGAAAAATTTGAGGAAGCATCAGAGTGCGTTAAAAAAGTAATCAATAGAACGAAACTTGTATATAGTGAGTATTTTTCCGCTACATCAGGAAACAAGGTATATTTGAAACCAGAAAATATGCAGTATACGGGGGCATATAAGGTACGTGGAGCATATTATAAAATTAGCACCTTATCGAAAGAGGATCGTGCAAAAGGCTTAATTACAGCATCAGCAGGAAACCATGCACAAGGAGTGGCATATGCTGCAAAAATTTATGGTGCAAAGGCTACGATTGTAATGCCAACCACTACGCCGCTGATAAAAGTAAACAGAACCAAGAGTTATGGTGCTGAAGTTGTATTGTATGGCAATGTATATGATGATGCATGTGCGTATGCATTAAAACTTGCAGAAGAGACAGGAGCAACCTTTATTCATCCTTTTGATGATGAACAGGTGGCAACTGGTCAGGGAACAATTGCAATGGAAATTTTTAAAGATTTGCCAACCGTTGATATTATTCTTGTTCCAATTGGAGGGGGCGGTCTTGCTACAGGTGTTTCGACATTAGCAAAAATGCTTAACCCGAATGTAAAAGTTATTGGTGTAGAACCAGCTGGTGCAAATTGTTTACAGGAATCATTAAAGCAGGGAAAAGTAGTTTCTTTGCCAACAGTAGATACCATTGCTGATGGTACTGCAGTAAAAACACCAGGAAGTACAATTTTCCCATATTTGCAGAAAAATATTGATGATATCATTACAATTGATGATAGAGAGCTTATCGTTGCATTTTTAGATATGATGGAAAATCATAAGATGGTAGTAGAAAATTCTGGATTGTTAACGGTAGCAGCATTAAATCATTTAGATTGTAAAGGGAAGAAAGTAGTATCTGTATTGAGCGGTGGAAATATGGATGTAATTACAATTTCTTCTGTTGTGCAACATGGTTTGATTCAAAGAGGAAGAATATTTACGGTATCGGTTCGTTTGCCAGATAGACCAGGGGAATTAGTAAATGTTGCAAATGTAATTGCAGAACATCGTGGTAATGTAGTTCGTTTGGATCATAATCAATTTGTAAGTATTAACCGAAATTCAGCGGTAGAATTACAGATTACGATGGAAGCATTTGGACATGAACACAAAAAAGAAATTATTCAAGCATTAGAGGATAAAGGATATCATCCTAAGATTGAGGATCCAAAGAGCGTTTATTAATTTCAACTGAGAATATATTATGTTAGTTTTGAATTTGATGCAAAAGATTTTTTGCAAATGGATTCTACATAGATGATAAAGAGTCATATAATTTATTATTAATAATAAATTATATGACTTTTCTGTTTTGTGTAGCAGTTTAGAGAAGGCACTTAGCTATCAGTAAGCATTGTTACCTTTTGGTGAACTAGGAGTTACTATTCACACCCCCGTGCAATCAGTAACGTTTTTAGAAAATGCTACGCATGAAAAATTGTCCCAGACTGCGCATGATAGACGTTCATACAGTATTTTCGGTATCGAAAATACCTAACTGTGAACAGTAAACAACAGTAACAATATTTCAATCGAACTCTTTACAATTTCTTGAATTTTTTGTATAATAAAAATATCTTATTTCTTTAGAGCAATACATTCTGTATTGTGATTTCCATGTTAAAATTTATTGATACAGAATAGTTGTGGAACAGCAGTGGTAGATTGCATTACTGTGGATTAAGTAGTAAAATGTGGCTATTAAAGCGTCGGATGTATGCGGACTGAACGGATTTATATAGAAGGGGTATAGATATATTTTGCTACGACCACATACTATTTATTGTGAGAAAAAGGAAAGGCAAAAATAAAGAATTGCCTTGACAGAATTGTAAATATATATTATCATTAGAGATACAGAACAGATGTTCGTTGAAAAAGGAGAGAGTAAAATGGAAAAAAATACAAATAAAATGAAAGCATTAGAAGCGGCTTTATCTCAAATTGAAAAACAGTACGGAAAAGGATCTGTTATGAAATTAGGAGACAAAAGTGCGAACATGCAGATTGAAACAGTACCAACAGGTTCTCTTAGTTTAGACTTAGCATTAGGTTTGGGTGGAGTACCAAAGGGAAGAATCGTTGAAATATATGGACCGGAATCTAGTGGTAAAACTACGGTAGCATTACATATGGTTGCGGAGGTACAGAAGGCTGGAGGTATTGCTGGTTTTATTGATGCAGAACATGCTTTAGATCCTGCATATGCAAGAAATATTGGTGTAGATATTGAAAATTTATACATTTCACAGCCGGATAATGGAGAACAGGCATTGGAAATCGCTGAGACAATGGTTCGTTCGGGAGCTGTAGATATACTGATTGTCGATTCGGTGGCTGCGTTAGTTCCAAAGGCTGAAATTGATGGTGATATGGGAGATTCTCATGTTGGTTTACAAGCTAGACTTATGTCACAGGCATTGAGAAAATTAACAGCAATTATTAGTAAATCTAATTGTATTGTAATTTTTATCAATCAGCTTCGTGAAAAGGTAGGAGTAATGTTTGGTAATCCAGAAACAACTACTGGTGGTCGTGCACTTAAGTTTTATTCTTCAATTCGTATGGATGTGCGTAGAATTGAGACATTAAAACAAAATGGAGAGGCAATCGGAAACCGTACAAGGGTACGTGTTGTAAAGAATAAAGTGGCTCCTCCTTTTAAAGAGGCTGAGTTTGATATCATGTTTGGAGAAGGTATTTCAAAGACAGGAGATGTACTTGACTTAGCGGCTAGTGAGGGCGTTGTTATGAAAAGTGGTGCATGGTATGCTTACGAGGGAACAAAGATTGGACAGGGAAGAGAGAATGCAAAGAAATATTTGAAAGAAAATCCAGATGTTTTTGCTGAAATAGAAAAGAAAGTACGTGAGCGTTTTGCACTAGGAGATACAGAAGAAGAACAAATGAAGAATGCGAAAGAAGAAGTGGAAGAACAGGCATCGGAGCAGGAATAAAATTGGGAAAAGTGTTTGAGCAATCAGACACTTTTTCTGTATAAAAGGGAGAAAATATTGTGCAGGTAACAGCAATAGAGAAAAATGGAAAATATAAATATAAGGTTTTTGTTGAAGGGGAATATGTATTTTGGTTAAGTTGGAAGGAATTGTATTTTTGGAAAATCCAATTGAATAGTGAAATTACAGGTGACACTTTGAAAAAAATAAAAAAGGAATCCATATTACAAAAATGCAAACGAAAGGCAATTACATATTTGAAATATGCAAACCAAACGGAATATGATTTACGAACAAAATTAAAAAGGCAATTATACACGGAAGATATTATAAATCAGACGATTGCTTACTTGTATGATATGCATTATATTGATGACTATCGATATGTTGAAAATTATGTGGAAATAAACAAGAAGAAACATAGTCGAAAATGGATAGAAATGAAATTGCATCAAAAGGGAATTTCAAAAGAGTTACTAAGTGAATTTTTTGATGCGGAATATTCTGAAGAGGATGCAATTCGAAAGGCAATAGAAAAAAGAGTAAAGGGTGGAACTATTTCTAGTAGGGAACAAAAGGCAAAAGTGTTGTCAGCTTTGTATAGACAAGGTTTTTCTTTTTCTGAAACATCTAAAATTCTTCAAGAGTATGAGGAAAGCTATACTTCTTAATTTTGCTTTTTGCTTGACATTTGTTAGAGAAAAGGATAAAATTAATATGTTGTGTTATGCACAGTGAAAAAATGAATAGGGAGGTGTTCGAGTGTGGGCAATCCAGTACTAATTGCTGTTATTGTTGCTGTTGTTCTCATTTTACTCGTTATCACCGCTTTTGTTTCTTGGAAATTAGCTATTTCTAATAGAATTAAAAATTATGAAGCTACGGTTGGAAGTGCAGAAGAAAAGGCTCGTGAAATCAAGGATACAGCTATCAAAGAAGCTGTGACTTTGAAAAAAGAGGCGAAGATAGAAGCACAGGAATCCGCCCTAAAGACCAAAAACGAAGTGGATCGAGAAGTAAAAGAGAGACGTGCAGAAGTACAGCGTTATGAAAAGCGTGTTTTGAGCAAGGAAGAGAACCTTGATCGAAAAATGGAAGCACTTGAAAAGAAAGAAGGAAAACTCAACGAGAGGGAAGTGGAGCTTGGGCGTATTAAAGAGCGGACACAAGAATTGCATGATCAGCAATTACATGAGTTGGAGAAAATTTCCGGATTGACCTCCGAAGAAGCGAAAGAATATCTTTTAAAAACTGTTGAAGATGAAGTAAAGCACGAAACTGCTGTGATGATAAAAGAAATGGAAAGTCGTGCAAAAGAAGAGGCTGAGAAAAAAGCCAAAGATTATGTTGTAACAGCAATTCAAAAATGTGCAGTTGATCATGTATCTGAAACTACAATTTCAGTAGTACAATTGCCAAATGACGAGATGAAAGGACGTATTATTGGTCGAGAAGGTAGAAATATTCGAACTTTAGAGACCCTAACTGGTGTTGATTTAATTATTGACGATACTCCAGAAGCGGTAATTTTGTCGGGCTTTGATCCAGTGAGGAGAGAAGTTGCAAGAATTGCGTTAGAAAAACTTATTGTTGATGGTCGAATTCATCCTGCAAGAATTGAAGAAATGGTTGAAAAAGCACAACGAGAGGTTGAAGTGATGATTAAGGAGGAAGGCGAGGAGGCTACTTTAGAAGTAGGTGTTCATGGCATTCATCCAGAGTTAGTTCGTTTGCTCGGAAAACTAAGATTTCGTACTAGTTATGGTCAAAATGCATTAAAGCATTCAATTGAAGTTGCTCATTTAGCAGGGTTACTTGCAGGTGAGATTGGTCTGGATGTACGAATGGCAAAACGTGCAGGTTTATTACATGATATTGGTAAAGCTGTGGACCGTGAAATGGAAGGTTCGCATATAGAATTAGGTGTCAGTCTGTGTAGAAAATACAAAGAAGCACCTTTAATTATTAATGCTGTTGAGGCTCATCATGGTGATGTGGAACCACAGAGTTTGATTGCCTGCCTCGTACAAGCAGCAGATGCAATATCAGCAGCACGTCCAGGTGCAAGAAGAGAAACATTAGAAACATATACAAACAGATTAAAACAGTTAGAAGATATTACGAATAGCTTTAAGGGTGTGGATAAGTCATATGCAATCCAAGCAGGTAGAGAAGTGCGTATTATGGTTATTCCGGAGCAGGTAAATGATTCGGATATGGTATTATTAGCGCGCAATATTTCTAAGCAGATTGAGGAACAGATGGAATATCCTGGTCAGATTAAAGTAAATGTGATTCGAGAATCAAGAGTAACTGATTACGCTAAATAGTTCTTTTGATAAATAAGAAGGTATGTAGGTCAAGGCGAAAGTCTTGGCCTATTTTTGCTTTATAGAAAAAGTATTCTATTTGCAAGCGCAACAGTACCTGTTGATGGCTAAAATATAACAAAAAGTGGTAGAGGTGTAATATTTACTTTCTAGTTATTATGCGTTACTATAGAAGAAGATATCAATTATGATGAATAGAAAGGTAGGATAAAAATGGCAGTTTTAGGTTTTATTGGAACAGGAAATATGGGATATGCAATGTTAAAGGGTGCTTCTAATGTGATGGAGAAAAGTACATTACTATATACAGATGTTAACAAAGAGAGATTAGAAGACATAAAAGAAAAGACAGGAATATCATATGTTACTTCAAACATAGATTTGGTTCAAAATGTTAAATATGTTGTTTTAGCAGTAAAGCCGCAATATTTAGACGGAGTTTTGGAAGAAATTAAAGATGTAATTACAGCAGAACAGGTTGTAATTTCAATTGCACCAGGAATAGCAATTTCACATTATAAGGAATATTTTGGAAAGGATAAAAAAATTGTTAGAGCAATGCCAAATACACCAGCATTAGTAAATGAGGGGATGAGTGGGATTTGCTTCTCAGAGGATGTTTTTTCGGAGGAAGAAAAGTCGGTTGTATGTAAATTTTTTGATTCATTTGGAAAATATGAAATTGTTTCAGAAGAGTTAATGAATGCGGTGGTGTGTGCGAGTGGAAGCTCTCCTGCATATGTGTATATGTTTATTGAAGCGTTGGCAGACAGTGCAGTGAAGTATGGAATACCTAGAGATAAAGCTTATGTTTTTGCTGCACAGACTGTGCTTGGTTCTGCAAAAATGGTTTTAGAGACGCAAGAGCATCCAGGAGTATTGAAGGATCAGGTGTGTTCTCCAGCAGGAACTACAATTGCTGCTGTATCAGCATTGGAAGAGAGTGGATTTAGAAGTGCAATTATAAAAGCAGCAGATGCATGTTATGAGAAATCTACATCTTTCAAAAAATAAAAGAATAAGGGTGATGAAACCATGGAAAATTATAAAAGATTAAACCGCACGTTAGTACATAAGGGAAAAATTACTACTTTTTATACGGATAGAATGTTATTGCCTAATGGAGCAGAAGCAGACTGGGATTTTGTTGATCATAAAGGTGCTGCTGCATTTGTTGCAGAAACAGATGATGGTAAAATTTTGATGGTAAAACAATATAGAAATGCATTAGAGAGACAAACATTGGAAATACCAGCTGGCGGTATCAACGCAGGAGAAAGCTTTTGCGAGGCTGCGATTAGAGAATTAGAAGAGGAAACGGGATATATTGTAGAGGATGCAGAGCATTTGTTGGATATTTACACAACGGTTGCGTTTTGTAATGAAAAAATAGGAATATATTGCGGAAAGGTAAAACAGAAAAAAGAACAACATTTAGACGAGGATGAGTTTGTTGATTGTTTTGCATATGCGTTAGACGATTTATTGCAAATGATTGATAAAGGAGTGCTTCAAGATTCAAAGACGGTTTCCGCCTTATTAGCATATGCAAGAAAAATAAGAAAAAAATAGTTTGTATGAAATATAGTATGACCTCATAAAATGAAATAAAAGAATAGTGTAAGAGGTTGTTTGTGTCAAGACGAATTATAATACGTAATAATTACTTTTTTTACATTATAGCATGGCTTTTTTTGGGGCATATATGTGGTTTACTGTTGTCTGTACTACTTTTTAACCAGATAAATCCATACTACTATAAGCAATTAAATAAAATAACCCAGGAAATAGGTGAAATAGAAAGAGGTGACTGTATATTTATACAGTCATGCTTTTTTTATCGTATGAAAGAATGGATGCTATTAATTTTGTTTTCAGGATTGGCTTCGTACTTTATCATGTATTTTATTTATTTCTTTTTTAAAGGAGCCATGGGGGGAATGCTTTTGGGAATATTGCTTCAAAATTTTGGAATAAAAGGAATTGGATTTGGATTGGTCTTTTATTTCCCACAGGAGATTTTTTATCTTTTTATAGAAGTTGTTACTGTGCTATTTATGATTGCAAGAAAAAATGAAAAATGTAAAGTTACATGGAAACGATGCAGTATGATGGGGGGGATAAGTATTGGTATTTTTATTAGTCTGTTATGCATTTTGCTCGGAGCATATTTGGAAGGAACAGTCAATACTTCTCTTATAAAATGGTTTATTCAGCAGTATAATATGTAACAGTTCAGCTTCGCTGAACTGTTACTATAATACATTCACTTTTTAGAAAGATAAATTGCTTTTTGGGGCTTTTTGTAATAAAATAAAAATAGGGATATAGTTTGCGAATATTCGCTTTACTTTCTTATAGAAAAACAGAATTACTGTTGAAAATAGTGTGTATTTTATGTAGTTCAAATACAGGTATCAAACAAATAAAAAAGCATTGTGAACGGGAACGTTTCTTAAAGGAGGATAATAATGCAAATGCAAGGTTGTGGTTTGGATTAAATTAAGATAAATAGAGGGGGGATTGGTATGAAGCAAGAAGAATTCGATGGAATTATTTGTTATTTAGATCATACAATTGATAATGATCGTAAGATATATAAACAAGTGTTAAAAGATCGAGAATATGAAGCTGAAATGTATCAAAAAGCAATTATAATTGCAAATAGTTTTTTGAAAAATGATATGGAATGCACGGGTGAACAGGTAAAAGAGTTGATTAAGTATATTTATCAAGTTCCATTTCAAAGTAAAGAGTAAATAGTATGGTATATAATAGACATATCAGTGTTTTAAAAGGTGATATGTCTATTTTTTTACGCTGATTATCCATTGCCCCTATATTATCCTTGACTTGCTTTTATGAGATGGATGCCAGATAAACTGTTTCCTAAAAATATTTTAGGAAATTTACATATCTTGTATTTTTATAAATGTCCTTGGTTGCATTTGTTTTTTGGAAAAATATAGGCATAAATTGATGATAGGAATATAAAATAATAAAAAACGGTGATTTAAATTGAAAAAAATAGTGGCAATTATCTTAAGTGTAACATTATTTTGGGGATTACTATTTCAGGGAGACATGATATGTGCAGAAGAGACAGCCTCTGCACAGCCCAATATTGAAGCAAAATCTTATGTTTTGATGGAAGGAAGTACTGGAAAGATTCTTTGCGAAAGAGATAAGGACAAAGAACTGATGCCGGCTAGTATAACAAAAATTATGTCATTATTACTCATTTTTGAAACTTTAGATGAGAAAAAGATAACATTGAAAGATCAGGTGACAGTTAGCGAACATGCTGCGAGTATGGGTGGTTCTCAAGTGTTTTTAGAGGAAGGTGAGACACAAACTGTAAAAGATTTGATTAAGTGTATTACGGTTTCTAGTGCAAATGACGCATGTGTGGCTATGGCAGAATACATTTCTGGTTCGGAAGAGGCTTTTGTTGAAAAAATGAATAAAAAAGCGAAGAAATTGGGAATGGAGCATACACATTTTGTGAATTGTTGTGGGTTGGATGATGATGTAGCGGAAACAGAACATTATTCAACAGCATATGATATTGCATTGATGTCAAGAGCTTTACTTATGAATCATCCAGAGATAACAGAATATACTAAAATCTGGATGGACACGATTACACATGTGACAAAAAGAGGCGAAAAAGAGTTTGGCTTATCCAATACAAATAAACTGGTTCGTACTTATAATGGAATTACAGGATTAAAAACCGGTTCAACGAGTAAAGCAAAATATTGTTTGAGTGCAACGGCACAGAGAAACGGTCTGCATATGATTGCAGTAGTAATGGCATCACCGGAACCAAATTTACGCTTTAAAGAAGCGGCAAAACTTTTGGATTATGGTTTTGCAAATTGTAAATTATATTGTGATGAAAATAAGTCCTTAAAAGGAAAACGAATAGAAGTTAAAAAGGGGAAAAAAGATAGTGTATGTGTTGAACCAAAAGAAAAATTCGCTTATATCTGTACAGCAGGAGAAAATGTTGATAATATTAGTAAAAAAATGATTTGGAATAAACCATTAACTGCTCCGGTAAAGCGTGGTAGTGAAGTGGGGAAAGTGATATATTATTATGGAGAAAAGAAAATTGGAGAAGTCTCTATTAAGACATTGGAAAAAATAGAGAAAGCAGGATACTCAGATTATTTAAAAGAGGGAATTAAAAATTTTTTTCTATGGAAAGGAGCAAATGAATAAAGTGGATAGAAATGTATTGATTACGGGGGCAACTGGAGGAATAGGTAGGGCGTTTGCATGTGCGTTTGCAAAACAAGGTGATAATTTAATTTTGACAGGAAGAAAGGAAGAACAGTTAAAGAGAATAGCAAATAAAATCTGTGAAAAATATCGTGTCCATGTCCAGTATATTCCACTGGATTTATCACAAAAAAATGCAGAAGAACAATTATGGATGTGGTGTGAAAAAAGAAAGATAAAAGTAGATATCCTTGTAAATAATGCCGGTTATGGTTATGTGGGGGCATTTTTGAAAGAACAGTTAGAGGAAATTGATTGTATGTCTAAAGTAAATATGATTGCAATGGGTAAATTATGCTGGTTGTTTGGTAATGATATGAAAGGGAGAAAAAAGGGAGCTGTAATTAATGTTGCATCCACAGGAGCATATCATCCGGGACCTTATACAGCACTGTACTATGCAACAAAAGCATTTGTATTGTCTTTGTCGGAAGCGTTGGAAGTGGAATTGAAACCCTATGGTATACAGGTTTTAACAATTTGTCCTGGTGCAGTGAAAACTGGTTTTTCGAAAAGGGCTGGCAGGCGTGAAAATGTATTTGCAATGTCACCAAAAAGAGTTGCTATGGATGCTGTAGAGGCATTGGAACACGGGAAAAATCGAATGATTTCTGGAATGTTTTATAAAATTTTTATACATATTCCACGTAAAATTGGAAGATATTTGGTTTGTTGGCAACAAAAAAATATGGCATTTCATATTGACAAGTAAAACAGAATACCATAAAATAAGTAAGGTTTTAGTATGTAAAAAAGCAATTATTTAGGTGGAACTTGAAAAAAGTGATATTAGAAATGAGAGCTTTTCAATAAAAGGTAAAAAAGAACACAAAAACGAATTTACTGTAGGAGGTTGCATATGAAAACGTACACAGAGATGAATAAAGAGGAACTTTTAACTTTGAAAGGTGAATTAGAAAAGCAATATGAAGATGCGAAGGCATTGCATTTGGCATTAGATATGTCAAGAGGTAAGCCAGCAGCAGCACAGTTGGATTTATCCATGCCGATGATGAGCCTTTTAAATGAAAATTCTGTTTTAAAGTCAGAAAATGGAATGGATTGCCGTAATTATGGAGTTTTAGATGGTATTCCAGAAGCAAAACAGTTGATGGCAGATATGGTTGGTACAAAACCAGAAAACGTAATCGTATATGGAAATTCCAGCCTAAACATTATGTACGATACAATTGCACGTTCTATGATTCATGGAGTTCTTGGAAATACACCATGGTGTAAATTAGATAAAGTAAAATTCCTTTGTCCTGTGCCAGGTTATGATAGACATTTCGCTATTACAGAAAGCTTTGGAATTGAAATGATTACAATTCCAATGACAGAGGATGGTCCGGATATGGACTTAATAGAAAAGTATGTGCAGGAAGATGAAGCTGTAAAAGGTATTTGGTGTGTGCCTAAATATTCAAATCCACAGGGTATTTCTTATTCAGATGAAACGGTTCGACGTTTTGCAGCATTAAAACCGGCAGCAAAGGATTTTCGTATTTTTTGGGATAATGCTTACTGTGTACATCACATTTATGATGAAAAACAGGATGAAATTTTGAATATTTTAGAAGAATGTGAGAAAGCAGGAAATCCAGATATGGTTTATCAGTTTGCATCAACTTCTAAAGTAACATTCCCAGGTTCTGGTATTGCAGCATTATCTACTTCTGCAACCAATATAGCAGATATTAAAAAATATATGACATTGCAAACAATTGGACATGATAAGATCAATCAATTACGTCATGTGAAATTCTTGAAAAATATGGATGGAATAAAAGCACATATGAAAAAACAGGCTGAAATCATTCGTCCAAAGTTTGAAGCAGTATTAGAAGTATTAAATAAGGAACTGGGTGGACTTGGTATTGCAACATGGACAAAGCCAAATGGAGGATACTTTATTTCATTTGAGACTTTAGATGGCTGTGCAAAAGCAGTTGTTGGAAAATGTAAGGATGCAGGCGTTGTAATGACAGGAGCAGGAGCTACATTCCCATATGGAAAGGATCCAAAAGATTCTAATATTCGTATTGCTCCAACATTGCCAACACCAGAAGAACTTTCTAAAGCGGCTGATTTGTTTGTACTTTGCGTAAAATTAGTTAGTGTGGAAAAATTATTGGAAAATAAATAGAATACAATAGTGGAAGAGGTGCCTTAGCAATTGTTAAGGCACCTTTTGTTACTTTATAGGAAAATGTGTCCTATAAAGCAAAAACGCTCTGCGGAATGTGCACAGATGCGAAAGGAAGACGGTTGCAAAAAGCGTGCAGACCGCAGCTGGCACGCAAAGTGGGGCAAGTCCCTCATGAGTGAGGGATATAGGTAGTTGACGTAGACTTGTCTACTGTGTTCTATTTAACATAGTTTGACGTAAAATGAGCGAATGCTTTTCTTTTGTGCAAAGGAATATTACTGACGGAACCATTACTTTTATTAGAATTCTAAATAAATCTAATCTTGATAAATATATGGGAAAAAGGTAAAATAGAAGGTGCGTTTTGTTTTTGACGTGGCAAAAAAGAAAGGAATAAAAAGATATGAATAAAAATAAAAGGGAAAAACGATTGAAAAGGGAAAAAATAGTAAATTTATTTTTTTACGGAATAGTATTTTTTCTGGCGTTTTTTATTGTAATAGAATTGGAACAGATAGAAATTAGTAAGAAACGGGAAGAGGTGCAATCAGCCGTAGATAATTGTGCAAATGAGGTTTCTTATCAGGCAAAAAATATTTTTAACAATACTTATGTATTGGATTTTTCTGTTCGTCGTAATTATGGGCAAACAAATGATTTTTATTCTATCGCACAGGACATAAAAGAAATGTATCCTGGAATTGCATTTGCCGGATTGGCACCAAATGGAACAATAGACAAAATGTATCCTTTTAACTTTTATGGTGATTTACAAGGAAAAGAATTGTTGGATTATAAACCAACAGCAAAAGCGTTGAAGCAGGCAACGGAAAGTAGAGACATCTTTATATCAGAACCTTTCAAGGCGGGATTACAAGGGAAAAAAGTAATTCTTGGAATACAGTCTATTTATATCAATCGCAGCAACGAAAAGAAATTATGGGGATATGCAGTGATTGGTATTGAATTGGATTATCTTACCGAACAAATAAATACTGGATTGAAAAACTATGCAATGAAAATTACGTTAGATTCAAATGAAAACGAAAAGACAATTTATAAGAATAAAGAAGATAAATTAGTTGATCCAGTAACAGCTATAATGGAGATGCCAGGACAAAAGTGGAAAATGGCAGTATCGCCGGAAAATTTATGGTTGAATCTGGTAAATTTGGTCTTGCGTGTTATTATAGCAAGTATAGTAGGTATACTTGTGATTATTTTAATACGTTTGATTTATCGTGATATTCTTCGTCAGACGGAATTGCAAGCAGCGTTGGAGGAGGAAAAGGAACGTTATCAGATTGCTATGGAGAGTTCTTCTGATACAATCTTTGAATATGATATTCAACAGGATACGTGTACTTTTTTTGGCTCTATTTTAAATGGTAAAAAGACAGATGGAACAAGAATGCAAATAGCAAATTTTGAATCCAAAATATTAACAGGAGAAATGTTTCATTATCAGGATATTGAAAGGGCAATCCAGTTTTTCAGTGGAGAAAAAACAGAGCCGTTTGAAACAAGATATCGCTATAAACAAGAAGAAGGACAGGTACGATATGTTTGGCTTTCGTTAAAGGGTAGTGTTATTCTGGAAAATGGAAATCCGATTAAAGTAATCGGAACTACAAGAAATATTCAGGCAAGAAAAGAGCAGGAATGGAAACGATTAGAAGAGAGAAACCGTGATAAACTTACAAATTTATTTACAGAAGAATATGGTCGAATGTTGATCGAACAGTATTTAACTGCAAAACCAAAAGAGGAAGAATGTGAATTCTTTTTAATTGGAATTGACCATTTCCAGCAAATGAATGATTTGTATGGATACATGTTTGCAGATACCATTTTAGTAGAGTTTTCTGAAATGCTTCGTGGCATAGCAAATGCTGGAGATATTTGTATTCGTCTGGGTGGAGATGAGTTTATTTTATTCCAGAAAAATTCGAATAGTTTAAAAGCAGAAAGAACCGCGCGTGAAATTATAAAAAGAGTAGGAAATGTATATGCAGGAGAAAATGAGAATGTATCATTATCTTGTAGTATTGGAAGGGCGTCTACTACTGTATTCCATAATTATGAGCAGATGTTAAAATATGCACATCTGGCATTCTCTTATTTGAAAGATAACGCAAAAGGAAAGCAGGCAAATTATATAAATATATCGAATGAAATTGAGGAAATGATGGTACAGTCCAATTACAATGAAAGAGGTATCTCTGAAATTATAGATACCAATTCCGTTCGTGATGATGATATTATTTCTTTTGCCTTCGGAATCTTGGAAAAAACAAAGGATTTGAAAAGTGCAATTTATATTCTTTTGGCAAGAATTGGGAAAAGATATGATTTGTTCGAAATTCGTGTTGTGGAAGCTGACTTGGATTACTTAAGCTTTCGAACGAGTTATCGTTGGTGCAGCAAAAGTCCTGTAGGAAAAATTGAAAAGGTAGTACATTTACAAAACAATCATCTATTAAAAAAGGCGTTTGCTGCGTTTGAAAAAGACGGATGTATGGAAGTATCACCTAAATTAATTGCTCGTTACGATGAAAAGCTTTCTGGTATATTTCAGGGGATAGAAAAGAATAGCAGTTTATTATGTCCTATGTGGGAAGAAGGCTCTTATAAAGGTGTAATGGGATTTGTTGCAAAAGAAAAAAGTAGAGAATGGTCTTCAGAGGAAAAGCATGTATTCCGTGAAATTACCAAAATTATTTCTACACATATTAGTCGAGTGAATGCGGATATTGCAAGCAAAGCAAAATCGGAATTTTTATCAAGGATGTCTCATGAAATACGGACACCAATGAACGCTATTATTGGAATGACAAATATTGCAATGTCATCGTTGAGCAATTCTGAAAAAGTAGTGGACTGTTTGCAAAAAATAGATGTATCGACAAAATATTTATTGTCCTTGATTAATGATATTTTGGATATGTCACGCATCGAAAGTGGAAAAATGACAATTAATAATGAAAAATTCCGTTTGAATCAATTATTACAGGAAATTGATGTTTTGATTCGTCCACAGGCAGAAGAAAAGAAGTTACATTTTACCATCGAATCGAATTATACGACACCATTGTTGATTGGAGACGAACTTAGATTAAGCCAGGTATTGATTAATTTACTTGGAAATGCACTAAAATTTACACAACAGGGGGGGAACATTACACTTAGTGTAAATGAGGTTTTAAATGAGAAAAATGTTTCAGCAGTATTTTTCCAGGTGAAGGATACAGGAATTGGAATTAGTGCCGAAAATAAAATTAGAATTTTTGAGGCTTTTGAACAGGAAAAGACAGACACGGCTAATAAATATGGAGGTACTGGATTAGGTTTGGCAATTAGTAGTAATCTTGTTCATTTAATGGGTGGTAACTTAGAGGTGGAAAGTGAAGAAAACAAGGGTTCAGCATTTAGTTTTACACTTACGTTTTCAACTTATAGTGAAGAAAAAACAGAAGTGATAGAACAAAATGAAGAAGTATCATTAGAAGGAAAGCAAATCTTAGTTGTTGAGGATAATGAATTAAATGCTGAAATTGCACAGACGTTACTAGAAATGGACGAATGTATTGTATCCATTGCTTACAATGGCGCAGAGGCTGTAAAATTATATGAAGAGAAGGAAGAATTTTTCTTTGATTGTATCTTGATGGATATTCGCATGCCTGTAATGAATGGAATGGAGGCAACTAGAAAAATTCGTACTTCTGGAAAAGCAGATGCGAGAAGTATTCCGATTATTGCCTTATCAGCAAATGCGTTTGATGAAGATACACAGAAATCAATTGAATGCGGCATGAATGGGCATGTTGCAAAACCAATTAATATTGATATGTTACATGAGGCACTTTATAAAGTGCTGAAATGAGAGTAGAGGTCATAGATGGAAATAGGATATATTATAATAATGATATTGTTATTACTGTTTGCACTTTTTGTTGGGGTGTGTATATATTATAATCACGCTTTGACTTGCGAATATTACAATATTATAAACCAGAAAATTCCAAAAGAATTTCAAGGGTGTAAGATTGTGCTGTTATCAGATTTACATGAAAATAAGTTTGGTAAAAATAATAAAAAGTTACTGGATATGATTGATGCACAGCATCCGGACTATATTATGATTGCTGGTGATATGCTCGTAAAGGGAAAGTGTATAAAAGCAGATAATACATTGTTTTTGTTAAAAAAACTATCGCAGCGGTATCCTATTTTCTATGCGCCTGGAAATCATGAAGAACAATTGGAGCGAGTTTGTGCTGGTGAAGAATATAAAGATTTTTTAGAACAACTAGAAAATATGGGAGTCAATTATTTAGCCAATAAAAGTATTTATTTGCAAAAGGGAACTGGCAAAATAAAAGTTTCCGGATTGCATCTTCCTCGTAAATATTATGCCAAGTTTTATGAAAAGGTTACATTAACCGTTTCGGATCTGACTGAATTTTTAGGCAGGAGCGGTAAAGAGTATGAAATAGTATTAGCACATAATCCGAATTATTTTGATACTTATGTTCAATGGGGAGCTGATTTAGTACTTTCTGGTCATGTGCATGGGGGAATTGTTATTTTACCTTTTCTCGGTGGCGTGATTTCGACCACGTATGAATTATTTCCAAAGTATGATTTTGGAAATTTTAAAAGAGGAAAGGCGGATTTGGTACTTTCTCGTGGATTGGGCATGCATACTATAAAAGTACGCCTGTTTAATCGCCCCGAAGTTTCTGTGATTACCTTAGGAGAGAAATCTACTTGCACAAAGTAATAATTACGAGTAGAATAATAGATAGGTAAATTGCAACACCCGGGAGGTATTTTAATGCAAATAGTAGAACTGCTAATGGCGATGACTGCAGCAGCTGTTCTTATGATATTACATGAATTTCCAAAGGCATTTTATTTTTGCATTACGTCAGAGAATAAAATGTCTCAAAAGTGGTGGAAAAAAGTATTTTTATTTCATCGATATATAGATCCTATAGGAATAGTCTTGGCAACGGTTTCCTTTGCTGGATTTTCAAGACCGTTGATGTTTCGTGTACAAAATCAAAAAAAGAATCTCAGGATGGGATTGCTGGGGTTTATATGCTTATTCTGTATATTTATCGTTTCTGTTGGAGTGCTAAAATACAATTATGGCATTTGTAGTTTATCGATAACCGTTAAAGGGATTTCTGCAGTTGCAGTAGAATTGTTTTGGATTTATATGGCTATTTTAAGTGTTAGTATGTTCTTTGTGAATTTATTCCCGATTTCTGTTTTTGATATGGGATTATGCATTGCTGGAGTTTCTTCCAAACATTATCTTGGGATTATAAAAAGTGATATGTTGATTAAAATAATTTTAATGTTAGCTATTGCTGTTGGTGTGATACGGTATTTTGCATTGGAAACGGTAAAAATGATATTGGCATTTCCTATTTGAATAAACAGGAATAATACGATTTAGGAGGTAACTATGGGAATACCAGTCAGATTGGAAGTGTTTGAGGGGCCGTTAGACCTTTTGTTATTTCTAATTGATCGCAATAAAATAGATATATATGATATTCCAATTGTTTTGATTACAGAACAATATATGGAGTATATAAAAAATATGCAAACAAAAGATATGGATGTCATGAGTGAATTTTTAGTTATGGCAGCCACATTGGTTAAAATAAAGTCAAAGATGTTACTTCCAAAAGATGAAACAAAGGAAGAAGAAGAGGATCCAAGACAGGAATTAGTAGAACGCTTATTGGAATATAAAATGTATAAATATATGTCGCTTGCATTGAAGGACAAACAAATTGATGCGGAACGTGTTTTATATAAGAAACCAACAATACCGGATGAAATTGTAAATTATAAAGAGGTTATTGATCCAAAAGAATTAATGCAGGATATTACATTAGCCAAGTTACAAAGTATATTTCAAGACGTGATGCGGCGTCAGGAAGAAAAGAAGGATCCAATACGAAGTGAATTTGGAAAGATTGAAAAAGAGGAAGTTACATTGGCTGATCGAATGATTTATATTCAAAGATTTGCACGACATAATGGCAGTTTTTCTTTTCGTCAACTTTTAGAAAAACAAAGTACAAAGGTAGAAGTAATCGTTACATTCCTTGGTGTTTTAGAACTTATGAAGATAAGCGTTATAAAAGTAGAACAGGATGGTTTGTTTGATGATATTCAGATAAAGTTTACTGGTAAGGAAGCGGATTTATCAGAATGGGAGTAACTGGAGGATTGAGAATTACATGGAAATAAAACGAATTGAGGCAGTTATTGAAGCCGTGCTTTTTACAATGGGAGAAGCTGTAGAATTGGAAAAATTAGCAGCAGCGGTTGGGCATGATGTAAATACAACACGAGGAATTGTTCGAACTATGATGGATCGTTACGATGAAGAAGATAGAGGAATACAAATTATTGAAATCGATGGTGCTTTTCAAATGTGTACAAAACCAGAAATGTATGATTCTCTTGTGCGAATTGCCCATATGCCACAAAAACACACATTATCGGATGTGCAATTAGAAACATTATCGATTATTGCATATAAACAGCCGATAACAAAAGTAGAAATTGAGGCGATACGAGGTGTAAAGAGCGATCATGCAGTAAATAAGCTGGTAGAGTATGAATTGGTTGAGGAAGTTGGCAGGATGGACGCACCTGGAAAGCCAATTCTATTTGGAACATCAGAAAATTTTTTACGGAGTTTTGGAATTGGGTCAATTGATGAATTACCTATTTTGAATCAGGATAAACTTGCTACGTTTAAGCAGGAAGCGGAAGAAGAAGTACAATTAAGTTTACATTTGACATAAATAATTGCGAGGGGGAGCAGACATATGGAAAAGACAGCTGCATTGATGTGGAAAATGCCTGAAAGGCCAGAGTGCTTTTTTGGCAGAGACAGAGAACTAGAGCAATTACATAATTGTTTACAATATGAAGAACAGAATCATGTTGTATTTGTGCAGGGAATTGGTGGAATAGGAAAAAGTGAATTAGTTGCGCAATATGCAATTTTAAATCGTACTAAATATGATGTGATTTTATTTTCTAATTGTACATCAGATTTAAAAAATATGATAGCTAGTGATGTAGAATTTCCGATAGAGCATGTTAGAAGAAACATTTTTGATGAATATAATTTGGAAACAGAAGAAGAATATTTTGAGCGTAAATTTTCAATTTTGAAATCTATTGTGAATGAAAATACATTATTAATTGTGGATAATTTTAATAGGGAAGAGGACCCTTTGTTTGAGGAGTTCGTAGCCTTAAATTGTCCTAAAATTTTTATTTCCCGTCTTGATTGGAGTAAAAAGGAATATTGTGTTCTTTCAGTAACGGAAATAAAAAATATAGAAGAAATAGAAAAAATATTTGAGCATTATTATGTGCCACAATCAGAGAAAGAAAAACAGGAAATAAGAGAGATAATAGAAATATTAAATGGTTATACATTAGCTATAGAATGGATTGGAAAGCAATTAGCAGAACAAAACATTACTGTTTCTGAGATGCTTTCTAGTTTAAAACAAAAGAATATACAAAGTAATGAAATCTTTCAATCCAAAAAGGCGCTATTTCATATGTTGGCAGATGTATTCCAGGCAGATAAATTAGAGTTAGTCCAACAGCGTATTCTCCAATTTTTATGTTTTGTGCCATATACAGGAATTTCGAAGGAAGAATTAGTTCGAACAGGAGGAGAAGGCGCTCATACGGCGGTTTTGAAACTATTAAAGAGTAGTTGGATCAGACATTTGGAATTGGATGTTGTTGCATTACATCCAGTTATTGCAGAAACAGTATTATTGGAATTAAAACCAGATTGGAAAAAAATGAAACCATTTGTTTTGAGTATGGCAAATGATTTGTTAGATGATGATATACCATTACGGCAGGTGGATTTTATTTTACAGATTGCGGAAAATATGTTTCGCATTTTGGGAACGAATGAAACAGATGCTGTAACACTACTTATTGGAGTTTCCTATGCCTTTTTTAGAAGATACCGTAAATATACTTTGGCAATTGGTATTCTGAAACAGGGGTTGACATTACAACAGAAAAAAATAGAAGATATAAAAGTTAAAATTGCGCTATGCAAGGAACAAAATGCTATGGATGTGGAATATACGCAATTAAAGGGAGTTTTGTTAGAGCAAGAAACAATTCGAAGTAGTATAGTACATCAAATAGGTGATATATATTTTGCCAGTGGGAATTATGAAAAGGCATTGGTGTATTATATGAAATTAAATGGAAGCCCAGTGGCAGATGTATATTGTGATATTGCAAGAGTTTATGCAAAAGCAAAAGAATATAAAAAGGCAATCCAGTATATACAGGCTGGAATAAAGATGAAAAAGAGAAAATATGGTTCTAATAGAATTCCATTAGTGGAAAACTATCTATTATTAGCAGATATTTATATTTCAAATGATGATCTGCACATGGCAATGCAGTGTATGGGTGAGGCAAAACAAATTGCAGAGGAACAGATGCCTGAAAAGCAAAAGGCAGATTTTTACTATCAGTATGCTATATTATTAAAAAAAATGAAATATGTAGAAGATGCCTTATTGTATGATCAGAAAGCTTGTGCAGTATATTTAAGAGTGTATGGAGAAAATAATTTATCCGTAATTCATTCTTATGCAGCAATGGCAGTAGACTATTATCGTCTGGGGGATTATGTAAGTACGTTACAATGTACGCTGAAAGAAATTGTTTTAAGGAAAAGAATAAGAAGAGTAAAAAAGAAATTATATTTAAGTATATCCAGATTAATTGGAATGATTGATGTTGATCAGTTGGAAGAGAAAACGAAAGAAGAGTTAAGAGTGTTTATGAATGATTTTAGTCGTATGTTAAAAGAGAATCCGGAAGAAACAAAAGAAATGCTTCGGCAATAAAAAGGCAAAAAGAATAGTCTGTCCCCTTTGCGTAGTAACAAAATATTATATTTTTACTTGACAGATTATAAATTTCTGCTATAATCATAATAGTGCTATTCAAAAAATACCCAAACAGTTGTATAGGCACAATACACAACTGGAGGGAGGTTAGGTGTGAGGCTATGTCAAATGTAATCGTAAAAGACAACGAGACTTTAGATAGTGCTTTACGCAGATTCAAGAGAAACTGTGCAAAAGCAGGAATTCAACAGGAAATCCGCAAGAGAGAGCATTACGAAAAACCAAGCGTTAGACGTAAAAAGAAATCTGAAGCTGCTCGTAAGCGTAAATTTTAATAGTAATTAACAATGAATGTCCTTAATATTTTATATTAAGGGCATTTTTCTTTATGTACAAAGAAAGTATTTTGGGGTAATGAGATGTTGCATAAGCTGATTTGAAAAGAGGTATAGGGATTTGAAGGGAAGTTTTTTAGGTGTCTACATGGTAGATAGGTTGGTTTTATAAAAGGGAAGAATAAAATTTTTACAAAACAGAATCCTAATTCTTTTTTTTTTTGCATAAGATTATATAAATATACATTTGAGAGGGAAGCATGAAAAGAAAAAAAGTAAAAAAAGAGAAAATTTCTACGCATTCAGTAGAACGTGCAAATCGATTAGAGCATTTGGCTGGGGTTATTGCAGTTCCACAAGACATATTAGCGGATAGCATTTTGATTTCTGTTTACGGGAAACAATGTGTTCGATTGGAAAATTATAAAGGGATTTTGGATTATTCTGATACGCAGATTAAAATATGGTCAAAAGATGGAAAAGTTGTGATTACAGGGAAGAAAATCCACATATCCTATTGCTCAGATGTTGAATTATGTATAATGGGGGAAATTAGCAGAATTCAATATATGGAATAGGAGGGGTAATATGTGGAAAAGGATGATGCGCTGGTTTAAAGGATACATTTTGGTGGAATTAAAAGGAAATGCACAAGAACGGTTTTTTAATTTATGCCGAAAGCACAATATTTATCTGTGGAATATTTATACGGTAGATTGCAAATATTTTTGCTGCATGGATATTGCTGATTTTCGTGTAATAAGGAGAATTGTAAAAAAAACAAAAGTAAGGCCATGGATTGTAAAACGAATTGGATTACCGTTTTATATAAATCGTCTAGGTAGACAAAAAGGCATGATTTTAGGGTTTATTTCAGGAGTAGTGCTTTTGTATAGCCTTAGTTTGTTTTTATGGGATATTTCCTTTGAGGGACAATCTTATTATACAGAAGAACAGCTCTTGTCCTATTTAAAATCTATTCATGTTCGTACAGGAATGGCGATACATCAAATTGATTGTCAGAAGATCGAAGAACAGATACGAATTAAGTATCCCAATATTGGATGGGTTTCGGCTGAATTAGAAGGAACAAAATTAACAATTGCGCTTGTAGAAACAAGACTTCCTACCAAAAAAACATTAGATGATAAAGCCTGTCATATGTATACACCAGAAAAAGGAAAAATTGTTAAGATTGTAACCAGAAAAGGTGTTCCACTTGTGAAAAAGGGTGATAAGGTAAAAAAAGGACAAATACTTATTTCTGGTATTTTAGAACTAAAGGATGATGCGGGAACAGTTGTGAAAAAGAATGCAGTACACGCAGATGGGGATGTTTTAATACAAAGTAAGGAAACGGTTAAATTTATATGTGCGCGAATGTATAAAATAAAAAAATATACGGGATATGAGAAAAAAATTTCCGAAGTGGAATTCTTTGATAAGAAATTATATTTTCTAAATCCGTTGAAAAGTTTTGATAAAGCAAAAAAATATGATATAATTGCAAACGTATGTGATGTTTCTGTTAGTAAATCTTTTGTATTACCGCTTCATTATGGACAGACTTGTTATCGGCAATATGAAGAAGTGGAAGCAAGATATACAATGGATCAGGCGAAAAAGGATTTACAAAAACAAAGTTGTTTTTATATAAAAAAATTGCAGAAACAACGGCAGCGTATCGTAAGGAAAAAAGAAAAGTATAAAGTGGAAAAGGATGCTGTTTTGCTTTATACTGAGTTTGTGATAGAAAAACCAATAACGACGTATAAAGATGTTACAGAACAAGAATTGAGTCAGGAGGAAAGCAATGAATTTAGTGGAGAGAATGATTGAAGTACCTGTTGAACATGAGCAAAATGTTTGCGGGCAATTAGATAAACATGTAAAGCAGATTGAACGAACATTAAATGTGACTATTGTGGCCCGTAACGGACAAATAAAGCTAATTGGTGAGAAACAAAATGTTGATAAGGCAAAAAGTGTATTTTTAAATCTAATTGAATTATCAAAACGCGATAATATTATAACAGAACAAAATGTGAATTATGCATTAGCGTTGAGTATGGAGGATAAAGAAAGCAGTATATTAGAAATTGATGGCGATGTAATATGTCATACGATACAAGGAAAGCCGATAAAACCTAAAACAATTGGACAGAAAAATTATATTGACCAGATAAGAAAGAAAATGATCGTATTTGGAGTAGGACCAGCGGGAACCGGAAAAACGTATTTAGCAATGGCAATGGCAATTACAGCATTTAAAAATGATGAAGTAGGAAAAATAATTATGACAAGACCTGCAATCGAGGCAGGAGAAAAACTTGGCTTTCTTCCAGGAGATTTGCAGAGTAAAGTAGATCCTTATTTAAGACCTTTATATGATGCTTTACATCAGATTATGGGTGCAGAAAGCTTTATGAAAAATATGGAAAAAGGTTTGATTGAGGTTGCACCGTTAGCATATATGCGAGGAAGAACATTAGATAATTCATTCATTATATTGGATGAGGCGCAAAATACAACCCCTGCGCAGATGAAAATGTTTTTAACCAGAATTGGTTTTGGTTCTAAAGTAATCGTGACGGGAGATTTAACGCAGAAGGACTTACCAAGAGATACAAAATCTGGATTAGAGGAAGCCTTAAAAGTTCTTGGAAAAATTGACGATATTGGATTTTGTCAGTTATCAAGTAAGGATGTTGTGCGACATCCTTTGGTACAAAAGATTGTCAAAGCCTATGACGATTATGAGGAGAAGAAACTTCGTAATACAAAAAATAAAAAAGGAAAAGTGATGGTGAAAAAAACAGAAAATGGAACAAGACGTAAATAATAAGAAAAAGGAAAAACGACTGGGAAAAGTAGGAAGAGAAAGCATTTTATTATTTGTTTATACGGTGTTGGTCCTAGTAGAAATAGGAAGGATGCTAGGAGCGACAAATATAAAATTAGTATTTACGATTATGATGTTATTGGGCTTCTTTATTATTGGTCTGAATCATTTGGATCAATCAAGAAGAAGTTTGTTTTATTTTACCTTTTGCTATATTTTATCATTTGGTATAATCGTTTTAAGTTGTATTTGGAATGTAAATGAACTATGGTTGGCCGCAGGCTGGAGTCTAAGTATATTGATAAATCCATATATTGGAATGCTTTATCAGATGTTATTTAGTCTGCTTTATGCTTATCTTCATGTATACTCCATTGAGCAATTTGGCTATTTGTTGATGCTAGGAGTAGGGGGTTGTTTTTTAGTACCTTTGTGGCGTAAAAAAAGTGATGTTTGCTATAGTCTGTTACTTGGTGTCTGTTTGTATACCATTTATTTGATGTGTCAATATAATTTTGTGTGGGATTACTTTTTTGTGTGGAATACGCTGTTAAAAGAAGTCTTCTTTTTGGCTACAGTTCTGTTTGCCCTTTTGATGGTGTGGATGTTAAAAAATTTGTGTCAAAAGGAAAAAACTCCTTTTTCAAAAGAGAGTTTTGAAAATTTATTATCGAATGAAGAGACAAACAAAAAAATAAGTAATGTTGTATCTGATATAGACAAAAGTGGACAACAAAGACAGAAACTGTTACAATTAGAAAGATTAATGCAAGATGATTTTCCGGTGCAGGTCGCATTTAAGGAAAAATTACCAGAACGATTTGTGCATTGTAAATTGGTAGCGGAATTGGCTGGGGATGTGGCAGAAAAATTAGGTTTAGATGAAAAGACTGTCTATGCAGCCGCTTTGTATCATGAAATTGGAAAATTAAACGGAAAAGATTATATTAAAGAAAACAAGATAATAGCAAGAGAATATGGTTTCCCTGAGAATTTGATAACGATTATGAATGAACACAGTGCGGTAAAGGCTCGGGCAAAGTCCAAAGAAGGAAGTATTGTTATGTTGGCAGACAGTGTTGTGTCAGTATTGGATCAGTTAAAAAGTCAAAAAAAGGATATAGAAAAAACCACAGTGACGAAACAGGTAATTCGATTGCGTTTAGAAAAGGGTATCTTGGCAGAAAGTACACTTACGTTAAAAGAATATAATTGTATCTTGCGTGTATTTGTCGAAAAGATAGAAAAAATAAGCATATAGAAAGTGAGCAGAAAAATGACTTTTCATTTTGAATATGAAGCAGAAAAAAAGTTTCCCTTTGATTATGAGAAATTAATGAAACGTGTGATTTTACAAGTGTTGGATTATGAAAAATGTCCTTATGAAGTCGAGGTTAATATTATAATAACTACAAATGAGGAAATACATAAAATCAATGCAGAGTACCGGCAAATAGACCGGGAAACGGATGTATTGTCCTTCCCTATGGTTTCCTATACAGTGCCTGGTGATTTTTCGCATGTAGAAGAGGATGAAATGCTATTTCACCCGGAAACAGGAGAATTGATGTTAGGAGACATCATAATTTCTATTGACCGGGTAATGGAACAGGCAAAAGAGTTCGGACATTCTGTGGAGCGTGAATTGGGGTTTCTTACAGCGCATAGTATGTTGCATTTATGCGGATATGATCATATGGAAGAACAGGAACGTATTGTTATGGAAAAAAAGCAAAGAGATATAATGGATGTACTTCAACTGTATCGTTAAAGGGAAAGGAAAAGGATGAGTAGTAGTAAAAAGAAAACAAATGATATTTTGAAGCAGGGAACGATTTTAGCTGCTGCTTCCATATTTGTACGAATGATTGGCGTCATGTACCGTATTCCATTAAACAATTTGTTGGGTGAAGATGGAAATGGAATTTATGGAGCTGCATATAAGGTATACAGTATTGCACTAATTGTATCTTCTTATGGATTACCATTGGCAGTATCCCGAATGGTTGCAGCAAAAAATGTACAAGGACAGTATAAAAATTCGCATCGGATTTTTATCAATGCATTAATATTTGCAACAGTGATTGGTGCTGTTGTAGGTGGACTGATTTATTTCGGAGCAGACTTTTTTGCAAGTTTTATTGGACTTTCCAGAGCAGCAATGCCACTGCGTGTATTAGCACCTACTATTTTTTGTGTGGCAGTGTTAGGAGTTTTGCGAGGCTTTTTTCAAGGGCATAATACCATGGTTCCAACAGCTATTTCACAAGTGCTGGAACAGATTGTAAATGCTGTGATTAGTTGTGTGGCAGCATATGCGTTTATTTCCGTTTGTACTAATCCGGATAATAAAGCCGTATTTGGTGCTACGGGTAGTACGGTAGGAACATTTTCTGGTGCATTGGTTGCATTACTATTTATGGTGGGTGTATATTGCCTAAATCGACCAGTGTTTAAAAGAAAAATGGATCATGATCGTCATCCGGTTGAGCGTAATAAGGTAATTTATTCTATGCTATTTATGACGGTTGTGCCAGTTATCCTTAGCCAAACAGTATATCAGATTAGTGGACTTGTAGACACATCCATATTTGGAAATGTAATGAAAACAAATGGTATGTCTGAAAATATAGTAGAACGTTTGATGGGAGCATTTACTGGGCAGTATAACGTATTGATTAGTGTTCCGCTTGGAATTGCTACTGCTATGGGGACATCCATCAATCCAAGTATTGTGGCATCCTATACAAAAGGGAATATGGTTGAGGTAAAACACAAAGTTAAGACAGTAATAAAATTTAATATGTTGTTAGCATTTCCGTGTGCTGTGGGACTTGCAGTATTGGCAACGCCAGTTAATATATTGTTGTTCCCACGTTTGATTACTTATCGTGCAGTTGCCAGTAATATGTTGTTATTTGGTTCTACATCATTGATTTTTTATGCACTGTCAACTGTTACAAGTGGTGTGTTACAGGCATTGGATCACATGAGTTTACCGGTAATTCATTCGGCAATTTCCTTGATCGTGCATGTGATTTTGGTTTATTTGTTGCTACGATTTACGAATTTAGGTGTTTATGCTTTGATTGTTGGTGATGTAACGTTTCCTCTTTTGGTTTGCATTTTAAATTGGCGTTCGGTAGGAAAGGCGTTAAATTATAAACAGGAAGTGAGGACAACCTTTGGTTTGCCGGCAATTGCAGCCGTGATTATGGGTGTCTGCTGCTTGATTACGTATAAAATACTACATTTGATATTAGGTATATTTGGCAGCTATGTACAAAATGCACTTTGTACAATATTGTCTATATGTGTGGCAGCAGTGGTATATTTTGTGGCATTATTAGCTTTAAAAACGGTGACAGAGGAAGAATTGCTTGAAATGCCAATGGGGCGTACTTTATTTTCCATCGCTAGGAAAATGCATTTGATATAAAAAAGAAAGAGAAAAGCTTTAAAAGTATTCGTAAAAATGTTTACTTTTAAGGCTTTTTTTCTTTCTAGAAAGTTCGTCTTATAAGAAAAAAATTCCGTGGGCATATGTTGTAGTAATTGCAATAATTTACTTTTTCTTATGTAATTATTTCCAAAATAGGTATAGGAAATAAAAAATAGGAAATAATTACAAAGGGAAAACGGCTATATTTCTATATTTTATTTGGATGAAAGGAGAGATAAGTTGAGAAAAAAAATATATTTGTATGTAGGGCTCATTAGTTTTTTTTGTATTATTTTTCAGATTATTTTCTATTTCGGTTATATAGGAAAGAAACAGAACAAGTTACAAGAAACAAGGATTGAGAGTAATGATCGTGAAGATAAAAAAGCTATGTCAGTAGATTCTAATTCGCAAGTTGTATTAAAACCAAATGCTAGATTTTTATGTGATTATTATGATCAAAGTACTAAAAAGAATTGGCAGGAGGAGGGAATGATTGCAGATGTATTTATTGGTTGGAGTAGAAAGGAAATACAAGATTATTTGAGAGATTATTTAAAAACACCTCCAAAAGAAGAAGAGGAAAAAGGACTAAAGGGGTATGAACTAGTATCTTTTTCATCGGACTCGATACAAATGCAAAAAATATATGAATCCAAAGCTAAGTATCAATTTTTGTTAGTTGTAGAAAATAATGAAGTCGTAATTTATGATGAAAAATGGGAAAATCAATATGAAAAAACGGGAATAACTACAGAAAGGTTAAGTGAGAAGGAAAAAAATAAATTAATGAAAGGAATCTATGTAAAGGATGAGAAAGAGTTGTATAGCATTTTGGAAGACTATTCCAGCTAAAAATAGAGAGGAAAGAACGGTTTAGAGGAAAAACTAGGACTTGCATTCTGTGACGTATAACGATACAATGTAAACTAGTCAGGAAAATTGTTCAATTCAAAGAAAGGCGGTATGTTGTCTATGCAGGCAGATGTAATAATTGTTGGTGGTGGGGCTTCTGGCATGGTTACAGCAGTCATGTGTGCAAGAGCGGGAAAGCGCGTTTTGTTATTTGAACAAAAAAAACAGGTTGGTAAGAAATTATTAGCTACGGGAAATGGAAAATGCAATTATACAAATACAAAGCAATCAGAAGGCTGTTATAGAGGAGGACAAACAGATTTTCCCATGCATGGATTATCAGTTTTCGGCTGTGAAGAATCCATTGCCTTTTTTGATGAAATGGGGATTACTCCCAAAGAAAAGCAAGGGTATGTTTATCCATACGCAGAGCAGGCGGTTGCTTTTGTAGAAGTGCTTGCATTGGAATTAAAAAAATATAATGTACAGATTTTATACGATAAAGTGACGAAAATACAACCGCCTAAAAATGGTATTTTTTGTGTGTCTACAGAGCAGAATATTTATCAAAGTAAGAAAGTGGTTCTTGCTACAGGTGGAAAAGCTTCTCCAAAACTTGGCTCGGATGGAAGCGGTTATGTATTGGCCAAGAAGTTGGGACATAAGGTGATTACTCCGGTTCCAGCTTTGATTGGTTTAAAATGCAAAGAAGATTTTTATGAGGCAGTTGCTGGTGTAAGAGTACGAGCAAAGGTGGCATTATATATTGATACAATGGATAAAGTTGTAGCAGAAGATACAGGGGAATTGCAATTGACAAAGTATGGAATATCTGGAATTCCTGTATTTCAGGTGAGTCGTTATGCTGCAAGAGCGATAGAGCAGCAGCAAGAAGTATATGCAAAGATTGACTTTATGCCTGCGTTTCCAAAAGCAGAGTTAAGCCAGATGCTTCGAAAAAGATTTTCTCGAAGTGAAATTACAGCAGAACAGGCATTACTTGGATTGCTTAACGGAAAGTTGATTCAAGTATTGTTACATAAAAGTGGTATCCGTGCAACACAGAAGGCAAACAAAGTCAATGAAATGCAGATAAAACAATTAGTTCATGTATTAAAAGAAATGAAAACACAGGTTGTAGAAACAAATGGGTTTGAACATGCACAAGTTACAGCAGGAGGAATTGATACGAGAGAGATACAAAAAGAAACAATGGAATCCAAACGTATCAAGGGATTGTATTTTACTGGAGAAATAATGGACGTGGATGGTATTTGTGGTGGTTATAACTTGCAATGGTGTTGGAGTTCTGCATATTTAGCCGCTAATTCGATTTGCAAATGAAAGTAGGAAAGATTGTGTTAAGAATATCTCAGATAAAAATAAATATAAGTGAATTTTATCATGCAAACAAGGAGCAGATTTCCAAGCATACTTGGAAGGAAATTTATGGAGAGCAAGAAAAAAGTCTTATTACTGCAAAAGTAAAAAAAATCTTTCGCTGTAGTGAGAGCGAGCTGGAAAAAATTTTAATCGTAAAACGTTCTATAGATGCAAGAAAAAAGCAGGAAATCTATTATAATTATTGTGTTGATGTGCAATTGAAAAGTGCATTGGAACGTAAATTGTTATTGAAAGAGAAAAAGAATCGATTTATAAAAGTGAAAGAAACATCGTATATAGCTCCTCCATTTGGTGAGAAAACGTTACAACATCGTCCAATTATTATTGGATTTGGTCCGGCTGGAATGTTTTGTGCATTAGAACTTGCAAAAGCAGGATATTGCCCCATTGTATTAGAACAGGGGAAAAATGTAGAGCAGAGAATAGAAGATGTACGTCAATTTTGGGAAACCGGTGTATTAAAATCGGATAGCAATGTACAGTTTGGAGAAGGGGGAGCAGGTACCTTTTCGGATGGAAAGCTTAATACAACTGTTAAAGATCCAAGTGGACGAAATAGAAAAGTTTTGGAAGTTCTAGTGGAACATGGTGCAGAAGAAGAGATTTTGTATTTACAAAAACCACATATTGGAACAGATGCTCTCTGTAATATCGTAAAAAACATTCGCTTAGATATTGAAAAACATGGTGGCGAGGTTCATTTTGGAACAAAGGTGACAGGGTTTCAAACCGATGCAAAGAAGTCGTTGACTGCCATAGAAGTAAATGGTGAGAAGTGGTTAGATACAGAGGTTGCCGTATTAGCAATTGGGCATAGTGCAAGGGATACTTTTCAGATTTTGCATGACCAGGGTGTATATATGGAGAAAAAACCATTTGCCATTGGAGTGCGTGTAGAACATAAGCAAGCTGTAATTGATGAAAATCAATTTGGAGAATTAGCAGGGATATTACCGGCAGCAGATTATAAGTTAACGTATCAGGCAGAAAATGGAAGAAGCATTTTTTCATTTTGTATGTGTCCAGGCGGTTTTGTTGTCAATGCGTCTTCGGAGGAAGAGGCTTTGGTTGTGAATGGGATGAGTAATCATGGTCGTGATGAGCAAAATGCCAATAGTGCATTGGTCGTAAACGTGGTGCCGGAAGATTTTGAAACGGAAGATGTATTAGCTGGAATGCTATTTCAAAGAAAATGGGAGCAATTAGCCTATAAGGAAGGAAATGGAAAAGTTCCAGTGCAGTTATATCGGGATTTTAAGGAAAACAAAAGAAGCAGGGCTTTTGAAAGTGTGGTTCCAGTTCATAAAGGGGCAGTTGCATTTGGAAATTTGAAAAATTGTTTGCCAGATTTTGTATGCGAAACATTAGAAGAGGGAATGGAGCAATTTGGAAAAAGAATAAAAGGATTTTCTGATGCAGATGTTATATTATCTGGAGTGGAAACACGGACCTCTTCACCGATTCGCATCACTCGAAATGAAGATTTGGAAGGTAGTATATCCGGTTTCTATCCATGTGGGGAAGGTGCTGGTTATGCAGGGGGGATCACATCGGCAGCAATGGATGGATTGCGTGTTTATGAAGCTATACGAAAAAAATACTGTCCCTATGAAAAGTAGTAGTTTGAGCGGAGGAAAAAATGAACAGAGAATATATAAAAGAAAAAAAGAGAATAGTAGTAAAAATTGGTTCTTCAACAATCACACATGAAGAAACGGGAGCATTAGATCTGGTTAAATTGGAAAAAATGATTCGGTTGCTTACCGATTTGAAAAACCAGGGAAAAGAAGTTGTATTGGTGTCATCAGGAGCGATTGCAGTAGGAAGAAAAGCAATGGGGGTTAAGAAACGTCCGGATGACATGGCAGTGAAACAGGCTTGTGCAGCAGTTGGTCAGGCTAGACTTATGATGGTCTATCAAAAATTGTTTGGAGAATATAATCAGGTAGCAGCACAAATTCTTATGACAAAATATACGATGATCAATGATATTAGCCGTGAAAATGCGCAAAATACATTTCGGGAATTGCTAGGAATGGGAGTAATTCCTATTGTAAATGAAAATGATACAGTTTCAACAGATGAAATGAAATTTGGAGACAATGATACATTGTCTGCTATTGTAGCTGCTTTGATTGGGGCAGATATACTTATTTTATTATCGGATATTGATGGGCTTTATACCGATGATCCAAATGTCAATGCAGATGCTACCTTTATTTCTTGTGTAGAGAAAATTGATGGAAAATTAGAAAATATGGGAAAAGGAGTAACAAGTGATGTAGGAACAGGCGGAATGGCAACCAAAATTTCTGCTGCAAAAATTGCTACAGCATCTGGTTGCGATATGGTAATTGCCAATGGAGAAAATATTGAGGTGCTTCGTCAAATCATGGATGGAGAACAAATTGGTACATTATTTAAAGAACATAAAACGGAAGGATTTCACTTAATTGATTATATAAAAACACCACAATATAAGTAATCAAAAGGAAAGAAGATTTATAAAAAGGAGTGCAAACATGAAAAAAGAAAAAATTGACAGAATCAATGAATTATATCATAAATCAAAAAGTGTAGGATTGACATTTGAAGAAAAGATGGAACAGACAGAACTTCGTGCAGAGTATTTAAAAGCGATTCGTGCTGATCTGCAGGGAACCTTAAATAATGTATCTGTTTTAAATCCAGATGGTACGATTACTGATTTAAAAGATGTAAGAAAGAAGAAAATGCGATGACAAAAAAAGAATTGCGCAATACAATTCGTCAAAAAAAGAAAGGTATGACCTCTAAGGAAATTAGAGAGAAAAGTGAAAAGATTTTTAAACAATTAGAAAAAATGAAACAGTGGAAAAATGCAGATTGCATTTTTTCTTATGTATCGTATAATCAAGAAGTATATACGCGAGGACGTATGGCAGAATGGCTTGCGCAAGAAAAAAAAATAGCGGTTCCCTGTGTAATAAAAGAGGAGATAAAATTCTATTCTATTGATTCTATGGCTGACCTAAAAGAAGGTTATAAAGGAATTTTAGAACCAGAGAGAAAAAAATGTGCCGATGGAGAGACGGGGATTATGCTTATGCCGGGTCTTGCATTTGATGAATTGGGGCATCGATTGGGATATGGTGGAGGTTATTATGATCGTTATTTGAAACGTTATCAGTCTAACTTTTTAAAGGTGGCTTTAGCATATGATTTTCAAATTGTAGAAGAAATACCATGTGAAATTCATGACCAGATGGTAGATTGGATTATTACAGAAAACCGGGTAATAGAAATAGAACAGCATAAGTGATCAATAAGAGAGATTGCTACAAAAGAGAGGATGAAAACATGAGAGAGGATACCATTACAAGATCCATTGAAGAAATTGATATTACAAAGCCGGCACCAACACAGGAGCCTATGCGTCAATATTATTATATAAGAAAATGTAGAGAAATCGTGCAGGAAGAAAGCAAAAAACTTGGACGTCCACTAACCGCGAGAACTGTAACTTTTGGTTGTCAGATGAATGCCAGAGATTCGGAAAAAATTGTTGGTATATTAGAGGAAATTGGTTATCAGATTGTCGAGGATGAGAAAGCTGATTTTATTATTTATAATACATGTACTGTTCGTGAAAATGCAAATTTAAAAGTATATGGACGTTTGGGTGCTCTGAAAAAGGAAAAGAAAAAAAATCCGCATATGAAACTGGCATTATGTGGTTGCATGATGCAGGAAGATGTAGTAGTTGAAAAAATTCAAAAGAGTTATTCTTTTGTGGATTTGATTTTTGGAACACATAATATTTTTAAGTTTGCTGAATTATTGTATACCAGAATGCAAGGTGACCGAATGGTTATTGATATATGGAAGGATACAAATGAAATTGTTGAGGATCTTCCAAGTGAAAGAAAGTTTTCTTTTAAAGCAGGTGTAAATGTTATGTTTGGCTGCAATAACTTTTGTACTTATTGTATTGTACCGTACGTACGTGGTCGCGAACGAAGCAGAAATCCAAAAGATATTTTACAGGAAATTGAAAAACTTGTTTCGGATGGTGTAGTAGAAATCATGCTTTTGGGACAAAATGTTAATTCTTACGGAAAGGATTTTGAACAGCCTTTTTCTTTTGCGCAGCTTTTAGAAGAAGTAGAAAAGGTAGAGGGACTAAAGCGAATTCGTTTTATGACGTCACACCCAAAAGATTTATCGGATGAATTGATTCAGGTAATGAAACAGTCCAAAAAGATTTGTAAACATTTACATTTGCCAGTGCAGGCAGGAAGTAGTCGATTATTGCGAATTATGAATCGAAGATATACAAAAGAGCAGTATCTTGATTTGGTTGCAAAAATAAAAAAAGAAATTCCGGATATATCCTTAACAACGGATATTATGGTTGGTTTTCCGGGAGAGACAGAAGAAGATTTTATGGAAACTATGGATGTGGTTCGAAAGGTGCGTTATGATGCAGCCTATACATTTATCTATTCAAAAAGAACCGGGACACCTGCAGCAACGATGCCAGATCAGGTTCCGGAAGAAGTTGTTAAGGACAGATTCCAGAGGCTCCTTGCGGAAATACAGTCCATTTCTGCAGAATTGACGAAGGAAGATGAGGGAACGGTACAGGAAGTGTTAGTGGAGGAAGTGAATGGACAGGACGCAGGTCTTGTTACAGGAAGATTATCAAATAACTTATTGGTTCATTTTAAAGGAGATGATTCGTTAATCGGGGAATTAGTAAATGTTAAGTTGGTAGAGTGCAAAGGTTTTTATTATATGGGGGAAATCGTAGCAGAAGCATAAAAGTAAAAATAGAATAAGAAAAGGCGTATGACTTAGGAATGTATTGATATTAAATAGTCATGCGCCTTTTTGTTTTAAAAGTTTGTTGTAGTTTTATCATTGTACTAAGATTCTGTTAAGAAAGAATTTAAAGAACTGATTAAAATGTCATAGGTAAGTCTTGCCATATGTTCAGCAGTATCTGTGTAAGAACCAAGAATCCATTTTTTTACCATTCCGACACAACCGGTAATACAATAAGAATGGATGTATTTTAAGTCGCTTTCTAAATCGGTAGGAAATAGATGTGCAGTATATTGTGCGGTGTGGTCAGCGATATATTCTTCGATTCGATTGATAAATGCCATATCGCCATGTGGACCACAAAGTGCTTTGCAAATATCCGCATTGTTGTTTAACATTGTGAATAATTTAGAGAGATAAGAATAGCCCTTGTCCATAGCGGAAGAGTTATCTTCTGTAAATGGTGTGATTGGTGTAATGATATCCATGATTTCATCCATTAATTCATCTTCAATTTTAGCCAGCATGTCAAAAATATCGGTATAATGCAAGTAAAAGGTAGAACGATTAATATCTACTTCATCTACCAATTCCTTTACTGTGATTTCATTGATGGATTTCTTCTCCATAAGTTTTGCAAGTCCTTGTCGCAGTTGTTTTTTTGTTTTACGAACTCTGCGGTCTGTTTTTTCTTCCATAAATTTGTATCCTCCTTTAAAATGCATGATTAAAGATGCCTTACGGCCTCTTTTGTTTTATAAATGACCGCAATTCTACTGCTATTCAAATGGCATAAGGTATGTGGTACCTTCTTGCTAGCCTTGTATCAAGTGGCCCGTTTATAAGACATAATAGACAATAATCAACAAAATGTCTATTATACTACAAATGCTGTCTGAATTGACGGTTGTTTTTTTTCGGTAACCCTAGTATAATACAAAATGTAAAAAAAATCAACACAGTATCTATTAAACAATACAAAAGTGTTTATGATATACAAAATCGTTTAAACAATTTTGTAACGTTTTTATTAAGGCTTTATGACATTTGGATTGCAATGAAAAGAAGAGCTTTAACAAAATATAGAAACTGTGGTGGTCTGGAAAGGAGAAAAGAATTATGATACTACAGGAATGGAAGCAGTTATTGAAAAATAAGATGTTGTTAATTGTACTGATTGCCATAATTGCAATTCCAACAATATATACAACTTTATTTTTAGGCTCAATGTGGGATCCATATGGCAAAACAGATCAGTTACCAGTAGCAATTGTTAACTTAGATAAGCCAGTTGAGTATGAAGGCAACACATTAAATGTTGGCGATAAACTGGTAGATAAGTTGAAGAAAAACAAAGAATTAAAATTTTCTTTTGTTGACAGTAAGGAAGCTTCAAAGGGACTGGAAGATGGAAAGTATTACATGGTAATTACTATTCCGGAAAAGTTTTCTAAATGTGCATCGACACTGATGGATGAAAAGCCAGAGAAAATGCAATTGAATTATAGCACAAATCCGGCAAAGAATTACATCGCTTCTAAATTAAGTGAAACTGCATTTGGAAAGATTAAAAATCAGGTTGCAAATGAAGTGACAAAGACGTATACGGAAACTGTATTTGACCAACTTACGACGATTGCAGATGGAATGCAAGATGGTGCGGATGGTGCTAAGGAAATTTCCGATGGAGTTAGCAAGCTAAAGGATGGAAATACCACTATAAAAGATAATTTAGAGTTGCTGGCAAAAAGTACGTTGACATTTAAGGAAGGAAGCGACACGCTTACAGTTGGTCTGGAAAAGTATACCAATGGAGTTACTCAACTTGCAGATGGATCGAGTGCATTAAAAGCTGGTTCAACAAAATTAGTAGATGGAAGTGCAGCTTTAAAAAATGGTGCCTCATCGTTAAATTCCGGAATTGGAACTTTAGCAAAAGGTACCAATACATTAAGTAATAGTACGCCAACATTGAAAAAAGGCGTTGCCACATTATCCAAAGGAGCTTCTTCATTATCAGATGGGGCATCTGCATTGCAGATAGGTACCACAAGTTATGTTGCAGGAACAAAGTCCTTAGCAACAGGACTACAGTCTTATGTAGGTGGTGTAAACCAGTTGGCAGCAGGAGCAAATCAAATGAGTGGGTTGACTGGACTTGGAACAGTAGGAGCAGGCATTTCACAGCTAAATGCAGCAGTAACGAGTGGAAGTGAAAATACACCTTCCTTAGTTGCAGCAACAACGCAATTATCACAAGGTCTAGATACTATAAAAGCACAAGTGGATGAGGCATCAAAGAGCTTAGATGCACAGAATTTACAAAAATTGCAATCCGGATTATCACAATCTTCGACTGGAATTACAAATGCGGCTACAGGAATGAAAACTGCATCAGACACAATGACACAGGCTTCTACAGCAATTTCTGGAGCAAATCAGGCACTAGAACAAGGCGTTTCTGCAGTAAATCAGCAGGTTGCAGCAAATAATACACAGATTGATCGCACTGTTACTGATGTTAATCAGAAAATCGAAAAGGCAAATAGTGAAATTAGTCAACAAGGAACACAGGCTAAGACAAAAATAAATGCACAAGTAGATAAAGCGATTGATGAGATTGATGCGGCAGTAAAGGCTGGCGCTATATCAGAAAGTACAGCAACAGAATTAAAGAAAAACTTACAAAGTGCAAAAGTAACAGATGCAGTAACTGGAGATGCACAAAAGATTAACAGCTCAGATTTGAAATTACAAGAAGTGGCTGTTCCGACTAAAGTGACACAGACAGTTACACAGGTAACAAGTGGATTGTCAGAGGCATCCAAAGGTTTATCAGAAGGTGCTACAACCTTATCAGAAGGTGCTACGAACTTAAATACGTTGGTAAATGCAATACCAAAAGACATTTCGACAGATACATTTACACAGTTATCTACAGCATTAGGTACAGCGGCACAAGGTGCAAAACAGATTCAGACTGGTACAGAAAAAGTATCAACTGGTCTTACTACATTAGAAGAAGGCACAAAGAGCTTTTCGTCTGCTGCAACAGGAATGCAATCATTATTAAATGGCTTCGATCAGTTGACAGCTAATAATACAGCACTAACAACGGGAGCACAGAAGTTGATTGATAATTCCGCTTCATTGACCAGTGGTTCAAAACAGGTTGCGGATGGAGCTAAGAAATTAAACAATGGTGGAAAGACATTAGGAGCAGGTGCAACGAAGTTGGCAGCTGGAATTGATAAAGTGAATGCTGGTAGCAAGAAACTAAAGGCTGGTTCTTCTAGTTTATTAACAGGAACAACTACTTTATGTACTGGTATTGGCTCACTTGATACAGGTGTTAGTCAGTTGTTAACAGGTTCCAATACATTAGTTGCTAATAATGCTAGCTTATTAAGTGGATCGAACCAATTAGCAGATGGAGCTGGAAAAATTCAGTCAGGAGCAAGCAAATTAGCAAATGGATCTACAAAATTAGGAGACGGTTTAAATGATCTGCAAAAAGGTAGTGATAAATTGCAGAATGCATTAGCAGACGGAGCACAGGAAGTTAGAGATTCTAAAGCAAGTGATGACAGCATTGACATGTTTGCGCAGCCTGTAGAAGATACAGAAACAAAAATTACAAGTATGCCAAATAATGGTCATGCAATGTCTGCTTATATGATGTCTGTTGCATTATGGGTTGGTTGTCTTGCACTTTGCTTGATGTATCCATTAACAGCATATAAAGGCGAGTTAAAGAGTGGACTTTCTTGGTGGGCTTCTAAAGCAACCGTACTACTTGTTGTTGCAGTAGGCATGGCAGTAGCTATGATTGGAATGCTTCATCTTTGCAATAATTTCCATCCGGAAAGTTATGGGGCGACCGTATTGGTAGCAGTAGCAGCATCAATTGCATTTATGAGTATAATGTACTTCTTTGATGTTTTATTAGGCAAAGTTGGAAGTTTCGTTATGCTAGTATTTATGGTGATCCAATTAGCTGGTTCGGCAGGAACCTATCCGATTGAATTGTCTGGTGATTTTGTATCAAAAATACATGATTATCTACCATTCTCTTATACGGTAAATGCATTTAGAGAAACAATTTCTGGAAACAATGACATTGCACAAACATTGCTTGTTTTAGCAGGTATTACAGTGGTATTTGTTTTAATGACAATTGCAATGTTCACAATAAAAGCAAAGAGAATAAAGAATAATAAGCCATTATTCTTAGACGATTTTTGGGAAAAACATGGTTTATTATAAGTTTTAAAAAGTGTCACACGAAAGTGTGGCACTTTTTTCTTTATAGGGACGGGGCACGATTGTAATCACATGCTAAAAAAATGCATGTTTCAACAAATAAATTTTACATAATAGAAACTTGAAATTAGGATAATTGAAAAACGATTGTATAAATTGCAAAAAAAAGCGTGGAAATAATTCAAAATATGATTGATTTTGCTATAAAATGATGTTACAATAATAAATGAATGATATGCTTATCAATAAAAATAGTGGATAGGCGATTCGAAAGGGATTAAATGTAAGTAATTAGGAAAGGTAGGAATGCAGTTATGCGTATATGTCAGAATTGTAAGACAAGAAATGTTGATGAAAGTGTTTTTTGTAGAAAGTGTGGTACAAAGATTGAGGAGAATCCATTTATTTGTACAGAGTGTCTTTTTGAAAATACAGAGGATAGTATGTTTTGTATCAAATGTGGTACCAAATTAGCAGTAGAAGGAAAGGCAGCACAGACAATTGCGCCAGCAGCAGGAAATAGAAATGCTGGATATAATAAGGAAACTGCAAAACAGGCAAATGCATCGACAGCTTTTGATTATAATGTATATATGAATGGAAGTCCGGCTGCAACTGCTCAGGATACAAAGGTAAATAACGTAAATTTTAATAAAGCTACAACTCCTGCTCCGGCAAATACAACAGCAACACAAGAGATGGTTACAGGTGATGCGAATACAGTTGGAAATACAGTTGGAAATACAGTTGGAAATACAGTTGGAAATACAGTTGGAAATACAGTTGGAAATACAGTGGGGAATATTGTAAATGAAGGTGTTGTAGCAGAACAGGGAGACTGGATTTATTATTCCAACAGTGGAGATAAAGGAACTTTATATAAGGAACGTACGAACGGCACAGACAAACAAAAAATCAGTGACGAAGTATGCTTCTGCATCAATGTAATAGGAGAATGGATTTATTATCGTAACAACTCGGATGGTGGTAAATTATACAAGATTCGCATTGATGGTACAGAACGAACAAAGATGTTAGATGATAGTGTTGATTGTGTAAGTGTGGTAGAAAATTACATATACTTTGTAAACTATTCCGATGATAAAAAAATCTATAAAATTAAAATAGACGGAAGTGAAAAACAAAAAATATCTGAACATAAATGTATGTATATCAACGTTGTAGATGGTTGGATTTATTACTGTAATATTTCTGATGGACAGAAGATGTATAAGATGACAACAGATGGCAAAGAAGAAATGGAAATTTGCGAAGATGAGAGTATGCATATTAATGTAATAGGAGACTGGATTTATTATCGTAATCTTTCTGATGGTGGTAAGATTTATAAAATCAAGACAGATGGAAGTTGTAGAGCAAAGGTAAACGATGATATTAGTAGCTTTGTAAACGTAGTAGGTCGTTGGATCTATTATGGAAATATTACAGAAGGTGTAAAATTGTATAAAATCAAAACAGATGGAACAGATAAGAAAATGCTTAATAAAGATCAGAGTGTAAGCATCAATGTAGTTGGAAACTGGATTTATTATCGCAATGAATTTGAAGGTAGAAAGTTATACAAAATACAGACAGACGGAACCCAACGCCAAGAGGTATGCTAGTACATAATGGTTACAAAAGTGGCATAGTAAAGTAATATGTATTATGAAAAATACGAAGGTTTATTTGACCGAGTCAAAAGGAAAGAGATCAGAATGTATCTGGTCTTTTTCTGATTTGTGCGAGTATTGAACCAAAATCCACATTGTGATGCGAAGTAAGTCCTTTCGGATGCGAAAATTTGGCGGTTATCGTTAAAAAAACACAAGTTGTCTCTTCTGTAGTTGGGATTATAGATAAACAAATTGCAGTATGGAAAAGTATATTTTCAGTGGAGTGGGGATTATACATCATGTAAAAAGATAAAGAATTGCAACAAGGAGCGTATAAAGGGAGGAGTGCATATGGCAAATTATATTCAATATATCAATATGGGGTTTGTTGTCATAGAGGACATTCAAGAAGTAACCGAATGGGATGTAGATTATGCAGTATGTGAGGCCTTAGAAAAAAATAAATCTCAAAAAGATTGTTTTATTATAGGTTTTCGTTTTTTAGAAAAAGAAAAAGAAACATTAAAACATCAAAGTGGTGTGTATTATTTAGATGGAAAAGTATCCTTGAATCCTCTCGAAGATATGGAAGTGTTTCGATATTGCGAAGAAAAAAAAATAACAGTTCCAATGTTCCCTGTTATAAAAATTAAACAACCATTTTTAATGGTTTTTCCTTTTGAAGAAAAAGATCAAGTGATACAAGTGTCTAATTATAGAGAAAAAGGCAGTGAGGAAGCAAAAAGAGCTAGAATTTCGGTTTTAAGAAAAGAAATAGCAGAATATAAAGGAAATGTTTTAAAAGAAATGGAAGAAGTAGCTAAGGCGTTGGAAGCAGAAGAATTTTCTTTGATTTCACTCACAAGAGATGAAAAAGAAAATGGAAAGCGATTTTTGAATATATACGGAGACGCGGGGGATTTTGGAGAACATTTACGTTTTCTACATGTGCGAATTGAAGAATTGCATCAATTACAAAAGGAAATAATGGAATAGTGATTTAATAATAGTACTATGCAAAATGGCCGTCACGTATTAGGTGACGACCATGTTTATGTTGTTTCAATATTATGCTTGGGAATCAAGCATATTTGTAAGATATGTGTCTGCTAATGCATCTAGATAATCTATATCGGCATCTGGAAACTGTTGTTGTAAATTCTCTTTTAAATAATTTAATTTATTCAAATAGTCTATTTCTTCTGGAACAGATGGATCTGAAATAGTGTCTAGTGTTGTTTTTGTCATGTTTTCCTCTAACCAGGCGTTGATTTGTTTTGTAGTATCTTCTTCTTCACCTATTTGTGATTTTAAGATAATTGCTTTTTTCCAAGAACTGATGCCGATCATTAAGAAAACGGTAAATAACAATAGCATAATGATTTGATTGAAACGAGTGCTTGCAATAGGAAGAGATAAAATTCCTAACATGGAAAGTACAATTATTATATCACCGATGCATCCGAAAAGTACAAAAATGTAAGCAGTAGAGGAAGCATCTTCCCAACGATTCTTTTTTGAAACATATAGTGTACTTTTAGCTGTGCGAAGTTTTTTTGTCTCTTCTAACAATTGATAGTCTTGTTCGTTAGACGAAGTAGTGCCTGTTTGTTTTTTATTCATAAAATATAATCCTTTCTGTGTATGAAATTTTGTTATTCATTGTTTTGAAATACCACAAACGTATTGGAGTTTTGTGAAAAAAACGTTGTATTCTCCAAATGTTTCATATCACAAAAATAGTAGCATAGAAAGAAATTGAATGCAAGCAAAAAAGTTGTAGAACAATTGTAAATGAATAACGAGAACGGTGTGCTTGCATAAAAAAAAGCAGTATGTTACCATAGTATATTGTGGTTATAATACGCTAGTATGAGACATATAGTAGTAAAAAAAGAAAAAGGACAAAGTATGGAGCGACAAGAAAAAATAGCATTGGCGAGACAGGAATGTTTGCAAAAATTGCAAGTGAGTAGAGTGTATCATAAAGCGGTGCAAGATAACAATGATGCAAAAGAATGGGAAAATATGGAAGAAAATTCTATAATTGGTGGAAAAACTTTACTGTTACGTTGCGTTTTTTCGTTACTGTTATTTTGCGGCTTTCTAGGAATGCGATTTGGAAATTATCAATTTTGTGGCATTGATTATAATGAAATACATAATAAGATACGTGAAAATAAACTTGCGGTTATGATAGAAAGACAAGTGGAAATAATACAATTAGAAAAATAAGATGAGGTGTTTATATGAGAAAACTCGCGTTATCGGATGAAATTTTGTTGACGGTGGAAAAACCGGCAAGATATATTGGAAATGAAATAAATATGGTGAAAAAGGATTTGAGGGAGGTTGCCATTCGTTTTTGTATGTGTTTCCCAGATGTGTATGAAATTGGAATGTCCCATTTAGGAATTCAGATTTTGTATGATATGCTTAATCAGCGAGACGACACATATTGTGAGAGGGTATATTCTCCCTGGCCGGATTTAGATAAGATTATGAGGGAGAAAGATATCCCTCTTTTTGCATTAGAAACGCAGGATTCTATAAAGGATTTTGATTTTTTGGGTATCACATTACAGTATGAAATGTGTTATACAAATATTTTGCAGATTTTGGATTTGTCAAAAATACCGATTTGGGCAAAAGAACGGGGAGAAGAGGATCCAATTGTGATTGGTGGAGGTCCCTGTTCTTATAATCCAGAACCTATTGCAGATTTTTTTGACATATTTTATATAGGTGAGGGAGAAACCGTATATTTCCAAATGTTAGATTTGTATAAGGAGGTAAAAGCGTCTGGAGGAACGAGAGAACGATTTTTGGAACGTGCAGCGGCAGAAATAGAAGGACTGTATATTCCTAAATATTATGAGGCCGATTATAACGAGGATGGAACCTTGAAACGGTTTTATCCGATCAATTCTTATGCAAAAGAAAAGATAAAAAAACAAGTACAAATGGACATGGCGAATACATTTTATCCAGAAAAGCCGTTAGTACCATATATTAAAGCAACACAAGATCGTGTTGTTTTAGAGATACAAAGAGGATGTATTCGAGGTTGTCGTTTTTGTCAGGCGGGAATGCTGTATCGTCCGATTCGTCCGCGTGACATTAACTTTTTGAAAGAAACTGCAAGAAAAATGCTTAAAAATACCGGTCATGAAGAAATATCGCTTAGTTCTTTGAGCTCCAGTGATTATAATGATTTGCAGGAATTAGTTTATTTCCTGATAGACGAATTTCGTTCCCAAGGAGTAAATATATCGCTCCCATCTCTTAGAATTGATGCATTTGCTTTGGATGTAATGAGCAAAGTACAAGATGTAAAAAAGAGTAGTTTGACGTTTGCACCAGAAGCAGGTTCTCAGAGATTGCGTAATGTAATAAATAAAGGTTTAACAGAGGAGGTTATTTTGAAGGGAGCAATGGATGCCTTTCAAAGTGGCTGGAATCGTGTGAAATTATATTTTATGCTTGGTTTGCCAACCGAGACAGAAGAAGATATTGAAGGAATTGCTATTCTTTCTGATAAGATTGCCAGGGAGTATTATACGATTCCAAAAGATCAGAGAAATGGAAAAGTGAATATTGTTTCCAGTACATCGTTTTTTGTACCAAAACCGTTTACACCATTTCAGTGGACAAGGATGTGTACAAGTGAAGAATTTTTGGAAAAGCAAAGATTTTTAAATGGAAAAATGAAAGAACAATTAAATCAAAAAAGTATAAAGTACAATTGGCATGAGGCAGAATTAACATTGTTAGAAGGTGTTCTGGCTAGAGGAGACCGTAAACTCTGTAAGACAATTTATGATGTATACAAGGCAGGGTGCATGTTTGATTCTTGGTCAGAGTATTTCCATTATGATATTTGGATGGAAACATTTGAAAAGAATGGAATCAATCCATTATTTTATACTGCAAGAGAAAGGAAAGAAGATGAACTGTTTCCATGGGATTTCATTGATATTGGTGTATCAAAAAAGTTTTTATGGCGTGAATATGAAAATGCAAAACAAGAAAAAGTAACACCAAACTGTAGACAAAAGTGTGCCGGTTGTGGTGCTATGATTTTTGGAGGGGGTGTATGTTTTGAAGGTAAGAATTAAGTTTAATAAAACAGGTTCTATGAAATTCATTGGACATTTAGATGTTATGCGTTATTTTCAAAAAGCAATTCGAAGAAGTGGGTTGGATATCGCATATTCACAAGGATTTAATCCGCACCAATTGATTTCTTTTGCTGCACCACTTGGGGTTGGTCTTACTAGTGATGGAGAATATATGGACATGCAGTTGAATTCCTTCTTTTCAACAAAAGAAGCAATGCAAAAATTGAATCAGGAAATGAATGATGAAATTCGGGTGACAAATTATGTTGCATTGGAGGAAGGCAGCAAGAATGCCATGTCGATTGTTGCGGCAGCAGATTATTTGGTATCAGTAAAAGATGGATATGTATTTCCAGAGAATTATCAACAACTTTTTGAAGATTTTTTGACACAGAAACAGATTATAATGCGGAAGAAAACAAAGAAAAGTGAGAGAGAGGTGGATATAAAACCGTATATTTATCACGTAGCATTTCATGAAGAGGATTTTTCGAAAAAAACGGGACAGCCGATAAAGGGTAGTGTTGCACAACAGTATGAAAATGGGAAAAAAATATATCTTCAAATTACTACGGGGAGTGTAATCAATATTAAACCAGAGTTGGTGATAGAAGCTTTTTGTAAGTTTGCGGGAATAGAGTATGAGCCATTTGCATATCAACTTCACAGACTAGAGCTGTATGGAGACCTTCATGCAAATCCAAAGGCAGATAAAGAAGAATATATAAAAAATAGAGAATTGGTGACGCTGGATAGTTATGGCCATTTGATAGAGGAGTAAAAAATGCAACAATTAGTAATAACCAGATTAAGTGGAAGGATTGTTTCCGCTCTTTTTTGTGGAAATGATTTATTGCAGATCAATGTAGAACCACAAAATGTATCCTTGCTTGGTAGTATTTATGTTGGAAAGGTTAAGAATATTGTAAAAAACATAAATGCGGCATTTGTTGAAATCGCAGAAAATCAAATGTGTTATTTGGCTCTAAATGAGAAGGCATCGCCCGTATTTGTAAAGTCAAAACCAAATGAAAAAATATGCATTGGTGATGAAATACTTGTTCAGATTTCAAAAGATGCGATAAAGACAAAAAATCCATCGGTTACTACAAAGTTACAATTAGCTGGAAAATATATGGTATTAACGCATGGAGATAAGCGTATTAGTGTTTCTGGAAAAATAACAGAGGAATCCGTTCGGAATCGTTTAACGACAATTATAAAAGGTGAAGTTAGTAAAGACAGAACCTTTGGTATTATTGTTAGAACAAATGCGCAAGATGCAGAGGATGCACTTTTAAAAGTAGAATTGAAGACATTGATAGAAGAGTATGATACAATTGTACAGCAGGGAATTTATAGAAGTTGTTTTTCAAAAATCTATGAAGCTCCTACTGGATATTTATGCGATATTCGAGATGGTTATGACATAAATATTGAAAATATCCTTACAGATGAAAAAGATATTTATGATAGTATCAAACAATATTTAGTAAAGCATCAGCCATTAGATGAAGCCAAATTGCAATTTCATGAGAAAGAGAATTGCTCTTTAAATATGCTGTATGGGATAGAAACCAAATTGAAAAAGGCTTTGCAGGAACGTGTCTGGTTAAAATCCGGTGGATATTTGGTGATACAACCTACAGAAGCACTTACTGTTATTGATGTAAATACAGGTAAGGCTATTTCGGGGAAAAAAGATGTGGAAAAACATTTTTTGAAGATAAATTGTGAGGCTGCAAAGGAAATTGCAAAGCAGCTGCGCTTACGAAATTTATCTGGGATTATAGTAGTGGATTTTATAGATATGAAAGAAAAGGGGGCAAAAAAAGAATTAATTTCCGTTTTGTGTACAGAGTTAAAAAAAGATTCTATAAAAACTACGTTTGTAGATATGACAAAATTGAATTTAGTAGAAATTACTAGAAAAAAGGTGAGAAAACCATTGCATGAACAATGGAAAATGGATAAAAACGAAGTGCAAGGATAGTTGCTGCTTCGGAATAAAGTTTTTACAAATAGTAAGAAAAGGGGTATAGCATGAGATACAAAAAGATAATAGGCGCTGCGATGGCTGCTCTAATGGTGATAGCTCCCGTTGTGTCAGAACAGGATGTTTTAGCAAAAACATTATATGTTAAAGAAAACGAAGAAATAACACAGGTTGAGGCAACTACAGTTTCAGTAAAAGTGGACGGCGTATCACAAAAGGATGAGACGATGCAGGGAATAATGTATGAAAATAGCTGCATGCTTCCATGTTCATTGTTACAAACAGTATTAAATATCAATGTAAAGGTAGAGGATGCCACAATACAATTACAGAAGTATGACCAGACAATACAATTACAGATTGGTTCTAAAACAGCAGTTGTAAATGGAAAAGAAATTACAATGAGCAAGGAGCCATTAATAAATAAAACAGATGAAAAAGAGGAAGTATATGTGCCAATGGAGTTTATTCTGGGAGAGTTCCATTATAATACAGAATTGATAAAAGAAAGTGAAGAAACGTACCATGTAGACATACAGTCTCCTTTAGTTTATTCGGAAGAAAAGGGAGAATGTTATTATAATGGCGATTGTATCTGGGATTTGAGTATAGATGGAAAAGCGGTATCTTTAATAGATGCAATGCCTGGAATAGAACAAAATGGTGTTATGGTGTTACCGTTAAAAGAGTCATTTGCAAATAAAACGGTGGGTGCATCTGTTGTTACATCGGGAAGTAGTATTGTTGTAAAACGTGGAAGTCATACTGTTGAAATAGCAACAAATAGTAGTATTGCTATCGTAAATGGTACAGAAAAACAGATGGATACAGCAGTAAAAGCTGTGAAATATAAAGAAAAAGAGTATTTATTGGTACCAGCAGAATTTTTGTTTTTAAATTTAGGAGCAAAGAGTGTTGAAACAGATCGTTCCGCAAAGAAAATGACAGTTAGTGGATTGACAACAAATAATACAGTGGATAAGTCTAAAAATTATGTGAAAAAAGTAAAAATCAGTAAATTGTCTAAAGTTGATTCTATTATACTTACTTGTAAAAAGACACCGAAATTTCAAGTAAAGTCGTCTTCTACACAAATAAAAATAACATTAAAAAATGTAGCCGTTGAAAAAAATGAAACACGAAAATTGAAAACAAATCGAAATACAAGTTCTTTTAGCATCAAGCAATCAGGAAAAAATGTGGTTGTAGTTTTGAAAAAGAAAAAAGGAGTAAGTTACATAACACAATACGGAAGTGGAAAGGTTTGTATTTATGTAGGTATCAAACCGGTGCGAATTACAGTGGATTGTGGACATGGAGCAAATACACCGGGAAAGAGAACACCTAAAATGCCATGTAACATTGACTTTGATGGTAATGGAAAAATTGATGTAAAAAAGGGACGTTCTATTAAAGAACACCAGGCCAATGTTGGTGTTGGAAGAGAATTGGCTAATGAATTGGAACGTTTAGGCTTCAAAGTAAATCGCTATGCATTTGGTTCATCAGATCCATCTTTAAGCTCAAGACAACGCTCTATCCGAAGTTTTCATTCTAAATATTCGATTAGTGTACATTTTAACGCAGCGGGAAGTGGCAGAACGTTTAATCGTGCAAATGGTGTGGAAGTGTATTATCACAGTAAGTATCCTGGAAAGGCATCAAAGGGATTGGCTAAATCAGTGTTAAGTCAAATGGCGAAGGGGACTAAGCAGACAAATAGAGGGGTACGTTCTCAAATTCTTGCTTTGTGTAATACAAAAAGTACACGTGCAGATGCCAGTATATTAGTGGAATGTGCTTTTATGACAAATTTAAGAGAAGCGAAGACAATGGTTGGCAGTAAAAAGTTTTGGAAAGAAACGGGAGCTGAAATTGCAAAAGGCGTTTGCAACTATGCGGGGCTTCCATATGTTGCAAAATAATCGTAATAAATATTCAAATTAAAGTTATAGTTTAGGGGAACATTCGAAAAATGTCAGATAGGCAAACTAAAAGATAGAGTGACGGATCAGACATTTTCTTATGATGTTGTTATCCTCTAGGTCTATATATACAAAAAATGGATTAATATGTTTGATGTTTTGTTTAAAATGATGTATAATAAATATACGTTATAGGATATATGAGGATAGGAGGAACGGGTTATGGAAACGAACATTCTATTAGAGAGTGGAACGAATGAGTTGGAGATACTTGAGTTCCGCATAGGGGATAATTATTATGGGATGAATGTTGCTAAGATTAAAGAGATTCTTACTTATAAAAAACCAACACCGGTACCAAATGGACATCCATCCATTGAGGGAATCTTTATGCCAAGAGATACGATTATTTCAATTATTGATTTGGCAAAATGTTTACATTTACCACCATCAAAAGATTCAACCAAAGATATGTTTATAGTTACCAACTTCAATCAGTTACATACGGCATTTCATGTACATGAGGTGGTAGGAATTCATCGCGTATCTTGGGCGGATATTGTTAAACCAGATGCAACAATCAATACAGCGGGGGCAGGAGTGGCAACTGGTATTATTAAGTTAAAAGAAAAGTTGATTATTATTCTTGATTTTGAGAAGATTGTCAATGATATTAGTCCTGAGACCAGCTTGCGTGTTTCTGATATTGCAAGATTGGGAGATCGTCCACGTGATGAACATCCGATTTTGATTGCAGAAGATTCTGCGTTGTTAAGTAAACTTATTACCGATTGTTTACATAAGGCAGGATATAGCAATGTAACTGTTGCCAACAATGGTAAAGAAGCATGGGATAAGTTAAATGAATATCGAAGTGCAGGAGATTTAAGAGATAAAGTAAGTTGTGTTATTACAGATATTGAGATGCCACAGATGGATGGACATCGATTGACAAAGTTGATTAAAGAGGATAATGACTTTAAGGATATTCCGGTTGTTATTTTCTCATCTCTGGTAAATGAAGAGATGAAAAGAAAAGGAGAGTTACTTGGTGCAAATGCACAACTTTCAAAACCAGAAATTGGTTCCTTGGTTGCGTGTATCGACCAGTTAGTTTCTCAAAGATAAACAATGTTGTAAAATAGAACAAGATGCCTTGGTCATTTTGTTCTATTTTTTGTTTTATAGATTAAAATGTGAACAGCCGTTTGATTTTGTAGGATTAAGGTATTTAGTACTCTAATCTCTTATATGGGAAAGCTTCTTGTTTAAAAAAGAGGATTATGCTATACTAATAAATATAGTTAGGGGCAGAGGCTTGAACGAAGGTAGTGAAGTGAATTGTAAATATCTGATTTATACAAAGAACAATTCGCAGGGGACCTTTTGCCTAAACATCATATTAGAGAAGTGGTATATAAGAGGGAAAAATGAAAATATAAAAATATAGAGGGGGAACGGTTATGGGGCAATGTAAGATTTGCGGAAAAGAAATTGAGGATGGGCAGGATCTTTGTGAACAATGTCAAGAGGATATGGAACAGGTTGATATATCTGGTTTAGATGAGTTAAATTTAGATGACCTGAATTTAGATAATATAAATATAGATGAAATTGATTTGCCAGAGTTATCAGAAGATACAAGAGAAACAAATCTTGAATTTAATTTAGAAGATGCAGATAATGATCTGGAAAATCCATCTATTGTAGTTAGAGATAAGGATGCAAAAGAAAACACCACAGAAAAACAAGAAGAGCTTCCTATTGTAGATACCATGGAAACAGTAGAAGAAAATGAAAATACAGATAGTATTCTTGATATTCCGGATGTTCCAGATCCTTTAGAGGCAGAAGTCTCTGAAGCTGCAGATGCTGGTGTAGAAACAGATCCGATAATGGATGTGCCTGAAATGGCAGAAGATGTGATGCCAGATTTGGATAGTTTACTTGATTTATCAGAGGAAACAACAATGGATTCGTCTGAGGAACAAGCGGCAACAAATACAGCAGCCATGGAAGAGGCACTGCCTGAAAGTAATGAAGAAGGGTTAGATTTAACAGATTTATTAGGGGAAGAGACTACGACAGAAGGGATAGCGGATTCCAATACACAGGAAACAGAAGAGACAACGGATGCATTAGGGTTAGGTGATTTAGGACTTGATCTTGGAATTGGAGATGTTGCGGATCTTTCATTAGATTTGGGAGATGATTCGGAATCGTTACCGTTAAATGATACAAATGCTGATATAGCTATGATGGAAGGCTTGCCTGATGCAGAGGTTATGGCGGAAGTGGCAGAACCCAAAAAGAAAGTTAGCATTTGGAAAAGATTGTTTGGTAATGTGAAAGACGAAAAGTGGGAAAAGAAAAAAGAGGAGGAAGCGAAAAAAGAAGAGTTACGTTTAGCGCAGGAAGAAGAAAAGAAAAAAGCTGCGGAAATGGAGAAAACAGAAGAAGGAGAAGAAACGGAAAAAATAGATCCAAAGGAAGCCAAAAAGGCAGCAAAACTAGCGAAAAAGGAAGAAAAAGCAAAACGAAAGGCCGAAAAGAAAGCACAAAGAGAACAACAAAAAGAACTGATTGATGAGGATGAAGAGGAAGGGCGTATCAATCGTGTAGGTGCAGTGCTTGTTTTTGCAGTACTCGGTATTGCAGCAGTTTTTGTGATTGCAGGTACAAATGTATTTAGCTACAAGAGTAGTATTAAACGCGCATCTGGTTTCTTTAAAGAGGATCAATATGCCAAAGCTTATGATGAATTAAATGGATTAACAATAAAAAAGAAAGATGAAAATTTATATAAACAGGTGCGGACGGTGATGTATGTAAATAAAGAACTAGACTCGTATCATAATTATACAAAGCTTCGTATGTATCCGGAAGCATTGGATTCTCTATTGAAGGGGCTTGAAAAATATGATTATTATTTGGAAAGTGCAAGGGAAGTAGATGTGACGGAAGACTATGATAAAGTAAAAAATCAAATACTTTTAACCCTAAAAAAAGAATACAACATGACAGAAAAAAAGGCGTATGCTTTATTGGATAATAAGGATCAGGGGGACTATAGTAAGAAAGTGATTAAAATAGCAAATGAATAATTAGTATGAAAACTAATATAGAATTAACTTGAGAAACAAAGACAGCGAAAGTATTGTAGAGGAGATTCGATAGCAAATTTCAGAAAGAGGTATTGTAAATATACACGAAAGTGTTGTATGATATATTTACAGTATCTCTTTTTGTGAAATATAGCAAAGATTTTGCTTAAATGGGACTGCTACAAAAGGTAACACAGATAAGTACGCAGGAAGGAAAATGCCTTGCTTTCGTATTTGTTAAAACAAAGGACAAGAGAAAGGAGTTTAAAGTATGATTGCTATTATAGATTACGACGCTGGAAATTTGAAGAGTGTAGAAAAAGCATTGCTTCATTTAGGAGAAAAAACCATTGTTACGAGAGACAAAGAGGTTCTTTTGAAGGCGGACAAAGTTATTCTACCAGGAGTAGGTGCTTTTGAAGATGCGATGAACAAATTACATAAATATAATCTGGTAGATACCATAAAGGAAATTGTGAAAAAAGATACTCCTTTTTTGGGAATTTGTTTAGGGTTGCAATTAATGTTTGAACGTAGTGATGAGTCAGAAAATGATGTGCCGGGATTAGGATTACTACCTGGTGAAATTGTAAAAATTCCGCCATGTGGAGATTTAAAAATTCCGCATATGGGATGGAACTCTATAAAAATGAAACCGAATGCAAGGCTGTTTAAGGGTATTGAGGAAGATTCTTATGTGTATTTTGTGCATTCTTATTACTTAAAGGCGAAAAATGAAGAGGATGTTGCTGCAACTACAGAGTATGGCACATTGATTCATGCATCGGTAGAGCATGGAAATATATTTGCTTGTCAATTTCATCCAGAAAAAAGTGGTGAAATCGGATTAAAGATATTAAAGAATTTTGCTGAAATCGGAAAGGAGGATGCCTAATGTTTACAAAAAGAATTATTCCTTGTTTGGACGTTCACAATGGTAGAGTAGTAAAGGGCGTAAATTTTGTTAATTTAGTAGATGCCGGAGATCCGGTGGCAGTAGGTGCAGCCTATGACAAGGCAGGTGCGGATGAGTTGGTTTTTTTGGATATCACAGCGTCTTCGGATTCTCGTGCAACGAAAGTAGATATGGTAAGAAGAGTTGCAGAAACTGTATTTATTCCATTTACGGTTGGTGGTGGCATCCGAACAGTGGATGATTTTAAGGCTATTTTGCGTGAAGGAGCAGACAAAGTATCTGTTAATAGTGCTGCTATCATGAATCCTACATTGATTTCAGAAGCGGCAGATAAGTTTGGAAGCCAATGTGTTGTAGTTGCCATTGATGCGAAAAAACGTGAGGATGGAAGTGGCTGGAATGTTTATAAAAACGGTGGTCGAGTAGATATGGGAATTGATGCAGTAGAATGGGCAATAGAGGCTGCCAGACTTGGTGCAGGTGAAATTCTTTTGACAAGTATGGACGGAGATGGAACGAAGGATGGATATGATATTTCACTGACAAGAACAATCTCTGAAAATGTTCCTATTCCTGTTATTGCTTCAGGGGGAGCAGGAAAAGTGGAAGATTTTAAAGAGGCACTTACAGATGGAAAGGCGGATGCCGCACTGGCTGCATCATTATTTCATTTTAAGGAATTGGAAATAAAGCAAGTAAAGCAATATCTAAGAGAAGAAGGTATTAGTGTAAGACTTTAAAGGAGAAGTAGTAAATGGCAGCAATTACAAATGATTGGCTAGATGCTATCAATGGGGAATTTAAGAAAGATTACTATAGAGATTTATACTTATTTATAAAAAAAGAATATAGCACGCAGGTTGTATATCCGGCAGCGGAGGATATTTTTAATGCATTTCACTTAACACCTTTAAGCAAGGTAAAAGTAGTAATTATTGGACAAGATCCTTATCATAATGTAAATCAGGCGCATGGTCTTTGTTTTTCTGTAAAGCCAGAAGTCGAGATACCACCCTCATTGGTAAATATCTATAAAGAATTGCAAAGTGATTTAGGATGTTATATTCCGAACAATGGTTACCTTGTAAAATGGGCAGAACAAGGTGTACTTTTGTTAAATACTGTTCTTACGGTGCGTGCGCATCAGGCAGCTTCCCATCAAGGAAAAGGTTGGGAGATGTTTACGGATGCAATTATAAAGGCTGTAAATGAACAGGACCGTCCTATTGTATTTATTTTGTGGGGGAAACCGGCACAAACGAAAAAGAAAATGCTTACAAATCCAAAACATTTGATTTTGGAAGCGCCTCATCCAAGCCCACTATCAGCATATCGTGGTTTTTTTGGAAGTAAACCATTTAGCAAGACAAATGACTTTTTAATAGCGCATGGTATTGAGCCGATTGACTGGCAAATTGAAAATATATAGCAATATGTACTGGTGTGAAACAAAACTTGACAGTGTAAAAAAAAGGACTTATAATGAGACTGTTTGTGTGCTTTTGAAAGATAGATACTTTAATGCGGTAAAGCAATAAAGCAACAAAAAGAAAATAATATGTATGCCGTTGGCAAGAAGGAGGAAAACATGAGTAAAGCAGATTATAAATTTTCGAATCGTGTAGAAGGGCGTGATTTATTACATACACCAGAAGGGGTTCGTGATATTTATGGAGAAGAATGTGCACGAAAGGCTCGGGTACAGGAGAACATGCATCATGTTTTGAGACTATACGGCTTTCATGATATACAGACGCCGACCTTTGAATTTTTTGATATATTTAGTGAACAAAGAGGAACAGTTGCAGCAAAAAATATGTATCGTTTTTTTGACAGAGAAGGAAATATGTTGGCGCTTAGACCGGATATCACACCTTCGATTGCAAGATGTGTATCTAAATATTTTAAAGAGGAAGAATTGCCAATTCGTTTCTGTTATGTAGGAAATACATATATCAATAATAGCAGTTATCAGGGAAAATTAAAGGAAACAACACAGGTCGGTGCAGAGTTGATCAATGATGATACTTCAGATGCAGATGCGGAAATGCTTGCAATGACAATTGAATGTTTGTTGAAAGTTGGGATTAAAGAATTGCAAATAGAAGTAGGTCATGCAGATTTCTTTAATGGTCTTGCAGAAGAAGGAAACTTTACAGACATTGAAAAAGAAGAATTGCGTAAATTAATTATACAAAAAAATATGTTTGGTGTAGAGCAGATGATAGATGAAAAGCAGATTACAGGTGATTTGCGAGAATTATTCTTAAAGTTACCTAAAATGTTTGGAAACCTAGAAAATTTATCTTATGCAAAAACACTTACCAATAATGATAAAGCTTTACATGCAATCAATCGATTAGAGAAGTTATATAAAATATTAAAAACATATGAATTAAATAGTTATGTTACCTTTGATTTAGGAATGCTTAGTGAATACAATTATTATACAGGAATTATATATAAAGCATATACATATGGAACAGGTGAGCCTATTGCAAAAGGTGGACGATATGGTACTTTGACAGAGCAGTTTGGTAAAAAGGCGCCTGCTATTGGTTTGGCAATTGAAATTGATCAGGTTATGTTGGCACTTTCCAGACAAAATATTGATGCATTGAAAGAAGAACCACTCAAGATTATTTTATACAAGAGTGACTATCGCAAGATTGCGATTGATCTTGCAAAGTATTATAGAGCAAATCAGATTAAAGTTGAAATGATACGTAAATCCTCCAGAAGAAAACTTCAGGAATATAAGGATTATGCAAAGAAAAATGGCGTTTTAAATGTAATGTACATTGAAGATGAGAATAATGTGATCTCTATTAATTTAGAAAATGATGCAGAGGAGATTGTTAAGACGCAAACTATTTTAAGCAAGTACTAAAAGGATGGAGGTTCTTATGAGATATATTACATTTGCCCTGGCAAAGGGAAGATTAGCAAAAAAAACACTTGGAATATTGGAAAAGATTGGCATTACCTGTGAAGAAATGAAGGATCCGGATACAAGAAAATTAATATTCGTAAATGAAGAGTTAAAGTTAAAATTTTTCTTGGCAAAAGCATCGGATGTTCCTACTTATGTTGAATATGGTGCAGCAGATTTTGGAGTGGTAGGAAAAGATACAATATTGGAAGAGGGTAGAAAATTATATGAAGTTTTGGATCTCGGAATGGCAAAATGTCGTATGTGCGTAGCCGGTCCAGCTAAAGCTAAAGCATTATTAAGTAGTGGTGAATTGATTCGCGTGGCTACCAAATACCCAAATATTGCAAAAGACTATTTTTATAATAAAAAACATCAGACTGTAGAAATTGTGAAATTAAATGGCTCTATTGAACTAGCTCCAATCGTAGGTTTGTCCGAAGTAATTGTTGATATTGTTGAGACTGGTTCAACATTAAAAGAAAATGGATTAGTTGTTTTAGAGGAAATTTGTCCATTATCTGCACGCATGGTTGTAAATGAAGTAAGTATGAAGATGGAACAGGAAAGAATTACAAAAATCATCAATGATTTAAAAACTGAGTTAGATAAGATGGACGAATCGGAAAAGAATTAGAGACCTAAAAAATATATATTTAGAAAGGTTGTGCAAAAAGTGAGAAAAATTAAATTAACAGAGAATGCAAAAAAGAATATTTTAGAGGATTTATTAAAGAGAAGCCCTAATAATTATGGACAGTTTGAAGATACTGTAAATGAAATTTTGGAAAATGTGCGTAAGAATAAGGATGAGGCAGTATTTTCTTATACCAAACAGTTTGACAAAGCAGAAATTAATGCGGACACTATTTTAGTGACCGAAAAAGAGATAGAGGAGGCATATACACTTGTAGATGCATCTTTAGTAGAAGTAATTCGCAAAGCAATTGTAAATATCAAAGAGTACCATGAAAAGCAAAAGCAATACAGTTGGTTTGACAGCAAACCAGATGGCACGATTTTAGGGCAGAAAATTACTGCATTGCAGACAGTTGGTCTTTATGTTCCAGGTGGAAAGGCAGCATATCCTTCCAGCGTGTTAATGAATGTTATTCCTGCAAAGGTTGCCGGAGTGGAACGTATTATTATGTGTACACCTCCAAATGCGGAAGGAAAAGTGACGCCAACTACTTTAGTGGCAGCAAAAGAAGCCGGTGTTACAGATATCTACAAAGTAGGAGGAGCACAGGCTATTGCAGCTATGGCATATGGTACAGAAAGTATTCCTAAAGTAGATAAGATAACAGGACCAGGAAATATTTTTGTTGCATTGGCAAAGAAGGCAGTATATGGACATGTTAGTATTGATTCCATTGCTGGACCAAGTGAAATTTTAGTTTTGGCAGACGAAACAGCGACACCACGTTATGTAGCAGCTGATTTATTATCACAGGCGGAACATGATGAGATGGCATCTGCAATATTAGTAACAACAAGTGAAGAATTAGCAGATGCAGTATCCAAGGAAATTGATGGATTTTTGAAAACCTTATCCAGAGCAGAGATTATTCAAAAATCACTGGATAATTATGGATATATTTTATTGGTAGATGATTTGCAGGAAGGAATTGATGTAGTGAATGAAATTGCATCCGAACATCTAGAGATTGTTACAAAGGACCCATTCCAAGTAATGACAAAAGTAAAAAATGCTGGTGCAATCTTCCTTGGAGAATATGCCAGCGAGCCTTTGGGCGATTATTTTGCTGGTCCAAATCATGTATTGCCAACAAATGGAACTGCAAAATTCTTCTCCCCACTTAGTGTGGATGATTTTATTAAGAAATCAAGTATTATCTCATACTCTAGAGAAGCATTAGAGCCAATTCATAAAGACATTATTCAATTCGCAACAGCAGAACGATTAACTGCTCATGCAAATTCAATTGCGGTACGTTTTGAAGATAAATAGAAGAAAGACAAGCTAGAAAAGAGGGCTACACAACAAATTGCGTGGTCCTTTCTTTGTTAAAAGGGGAAAAAGGAATAAAGAAGTATGATAGATTATTTTACAAGTATTGATTGTTTTGTAAAAGATAGACCTGTCATAGTTTTGGCATAGTTAAGTGATACCATGTAAAAACAGATAAAAGGAAAGGGGTACAGGTAAATGGGGAAAACACAGAAAAGTATTGCAGGAATATTGAGCATTGTGGTTTTGGTTATGATGTTTCAAGTCTGTCCATCCTATGCAGCTACAGCTACCTATAGCATCAGTAAATCGAAATTGAATATGACGGTAGGGGATACGAGTGTATTAAGAGTTTCGGGGACAAGGGAAAAGATTAGCTGGAGTTCTTCTAAAAAGAGCGTTGCAACTGTTGATCAGAATGGAAAGGTTAAAGCAAAAAGTGCAGGAAGTACAGTTGTTACTGCAACTGTAGCAGGCAAGAAGCTTACTTGTAATGTTACGGTAGGAAATGAAATGATAAGAGTATTATTAAAGACAACCAATTTTTCCAATATATATCATTCTTCTGTGGTTGTTACATCTACAAATAAATTTACGATTAAGAATGGAAAAACTACAAAAAAATATGCAGCAGGGAAGAAAGTGAGCATTAATAGTAGTTATGTGTTATTAAAATCAGGAAATGCAATTACAATTACAGCAGAAAACAATGGAAAAATAAGCATTACTTCTATTAAAAGAAGTCAGGGTACACCTTCCTATCGAGGAAAATTGACCATAAAAAGTGTATCTGGAAAAGGATTGACGGTAGTGAATAAATTGCCAATTGAACAGTATTTATATAGTGTTGTTAGTAGTGAGGTTTCCAGTTACTATGCAACAGAAGCAATAAAGGCCCAGGCTGTTACAGCAAGAAGTTATGCATATGCGCGTTTAAACAGTGCAACCTACAAAGGTTTAGGAGCAGATGTGGATGATAGTACCACCTATCAGGTATACAATAATATTGCGGAAAATGCAACAATAAAAGAAGCAGTAGATGCAACCAAAAATATAGTAATAAAAGATGGAAATAAAATTATAGCAACCTTCTTTTTTTCCACGTCCTTTGGACAGACAGCAGAGCCATCAGAAGTTTGGGGGGGGAGTGCGGAAGACAAATACTATAATAGTGTACAGCAAGTAAAGTCTGGAAAAGCAAAGAAACTATCTACAAATGCACGATTCAAAACTTTTTTAAAGGACGGATCTTTGAAAACTTTTGACAGCAATGCGGACTGGTATCGTTGGAATACGCAGATAAGTAAAGCTGTTTTACAAAAACAGATTAACAATAAGCTTTCTAGTTGTTATCGTTCTTATTCTTTTGCTATTACTACGTTACAGCCAGATGGTACTTATAAAAGTAAATCCATCTCAACAATTGGAACTTTAAAAAATGTTACAGTGGCGAAGCGAACACAAAGTGGTATGGTGAATACAATAAAAATAACTGGAAGTAAGGCAATTGTTCAGGTTTCTAATGCTTCGGCAATACGAATGTTATTAGCACCGTCCAGCAGTAATTTAATAAAAAAGAATGGAAGCAAAGTGTATGGTATGTCTATGTTGCCAAGTGCCTTTTTCTATACCGAGAAAAGTACGACAAAAGGTGTGACCTATATAAATATCTATGGCGGAGGATATGGTCATGGTGTAGGTATGAGTCAGAATGGAGCAAATCAGATGGGAAAAGAGGGATATACCTATTCGCAAATATTAAAACACTACTTTAAAAATATTAAGGTTGTACATGTGGCATTATAAAAGAGTTGTGAAAATGGTTGTTATAGTGTAGGTACAATTCCGCTCTTTACAAATACAATGCAAATTGCTATAATATATAGGTCGACTTTTAATAATGAGGTAGAAAGTAATTTGCACTTGTAGCTCAGTGGATAGAGCAGTGGCTTCCGAAGCCATGTGTCGGGGGTTCGAGTCCCTTCAGGTGCGTATGAGGCAGACTGTCTTGGATGGTCTGCCTTTTTTCTTAGGTATGTATTGCATTCTAGGGGGGGATTTGATAAAATAAAAAAGGCTAAACTTTGATTGCAACGCGAAAATTTGAAAGGAAAAATGATAGGAAAGAAATACAAGGTGAAGAAATAAATGAAATTCAAGTACAAAAAAATAATACTGATTATCACCATGTGTACAATGTGCATTGGTATGGTTACTATATCACTCGGTACAACAAAAAGAGAGGGAAAGCAACAAAACTATTTAAAGAATGTTAAAAATCCATTTGTAAAAATGAGTAAGGATTCTAAATTGAAAGAAGAATCGGGAGTAGAGGATAATAGTGATTTACAGAGTAATAAAGAGCAGGAAATAGACCATTTGATTGCTACCTATTTAAATTGTATGTTGACTTGCGATTTAAAGACATTGGCAAAAGTAGTTACAAATGTAGAAAATGTTGATGTAGAAAAAATGCAGGCAAAACAAAAATTGATTGAGGAATATCAAAATATTGAATGCTATACGGTAGATGGAATGAAGAAGGGTGAGTACCTTGTATATGTATATAGTGAATCTAAATTTACAGGAATTGATACAGCGGCACCTGGATTAGAACGTTATTATATCATCACAGATGCAGCAGGCCATATGAAGATCGAATTTGGTCTTATTAAACAGGAAGTACAAGATTTTATCAATGAAACAGACAAAAGTGAAGATGTACAAAAAATAATTAGTCGTGTAAATACAAAATTGGAGGAGTCTATTGCAAAGGATTCGAAATTAAAAGAGTTTTATAAAAACTTAAATGGAGGAACAGATGAGGTTGAGACACAGCCAACAGCGACACCAACCGCAGAGGTTACTGCAACAGATGAACCAATTGATCAGACAGAAACTATGAATGAATAGAGCAAATGAGGAAGCAGGGAAAATTTTTCCCTGCTGTTTGTTACATGGAGGAAATAAAAATGGAGCAGGAAGTACGTTTAAATAAATTTTTAAGTGAAGCAGGAGTTTGTTCAAGACGAGAGGCCGATCGTATGGTAGAGAGAGGGAGAATTCTTGTAGATGGGATTCCAGCAAAAATGGGACAAAAGGTACGACCCTCTCAAAAAATAGAGGTAGATCACAAGGTCATACAAAAAGAGGAAGAAAAGATATTATTGGCATTTAACAAGCCAAGAGGTGTTGTATGTACAACAAGTAAAAAGGACAAAGACAATATAGTGGACTACATTGACTATGGAAAGAGAATCTATCCGATTGGCAGACTGGACAAGGATTCAGAGGGATTGATTTTATTAACAAATCAAGGGGAATTAGTGGATAAAATTTTACGTGGCAGTAACTATCATGAAAAAGAATACATTGTTACGGTAAATAAAAAAATTACGCCAGAGTTTTTGCGTGCTATGGGTTCTGGTGTGCCAATCCTGGATACTGTGACACGAGCATGTGAGTTAGAGCAGATTGGACCAAGAACATTTCGAATTATATTAACACAGGGATTGAACCGGCAGATACGACGGATGTGTGAATATTTTTCGTACCGTGTAATAGAGTTGACGCGTGTAAGGGTAATGAATATAAGGCTTGGAAGGTTGAAAAAGGGGACGTATCGTAAGATTGTAGGAAAAGAATTGGAAGAATTGGTAAAATTATTAGAAGAATAGTAGTAAATGAAAAGCGGAAGGGTGAGTAAGATGGAAAAAAAACGCAGAATGCAGGAATTAGTTGCATTATTAAATAAAGCATCAAAAGCATATTATCAAGATGCGCAAGAAATTATGAGTAATTATGAATATGACAGCCTGTATGATGAATTAGAACAGTTGGAACAGGAATTAGGCATGCATTTATCCAATAGTCCAACCAGAACAGTTGGTTATGAAGTGTTAAGCGAATTGCCCAAAGAGCAACACCCTACAAGAATGTTATCGTTGGACAAGACGAAATCCGTAGAAACCTTAGAGTCATGGATCGACATCCACGATGGACTACTATCCTGGAAAATGGATGGGCTTACGATTGTTCTGACCTATGAGCAAGGACGTTTGGTAAAGGCAGTTACTAGAGGAAATGGAGAGGTTGGAGAGGTCGTAACTAATAATGTTAAAGTGTTTAAAAATATTCCGTTACGTATTCCGTTTCAGGGACATCTGGTACTGCGTGGAGAGGCAGTTATAAAGTATTCAGATTTTGAAAAAATGAACGAAGCAATTGCAGACAGTAATGCAAAGTATAAAAATCCAAGGAATTTATGTAGTGGTTCAGTACGACAGCTAAATAATAAAATTACAGCGGAACGAAATGTGTATTTCTTTGCCTTTGCACTGGTAGAGTGCAGCAGTGCAGAACAAAATGAAAATCCAGATTTTCATAATACAAGAGAAGAGCAGTTTAATTGGTTAGAAGAACAAGGATTTGAAGTTGTAGAAAGAAAAGCTGTAACAAGAAGAAACATGGCAGAAACTGTGACCTGGTTTGCACAACAGATTGAAAAAAATGATTTTCCGTCGGATGGGCTTGTGCTAATATTAAATGATATTGCATATGGAAAAAGTCTTGGTACAACAGCAAAGTATCCAAGAGATGCTATTGCGTATAAATGGAAAGATGAAACAGCACAGACAAAATTATTGGAAGTAGAATGGAGTGCATCCAGAACCGGTCTGATAAACCCAGTTGCTGTATTTGAGCCGGTAGATTTAGAGGGAACAAAGGTAAGTCGTGCCAGTTTGCATAATATTAGTATTATGGAAGAACTAGAGCTTGGAATTGGTGATGAAATAACCGTATATAAGGCAAATATGATTATTCCCCAAATTGCAGAAAACAAAACACGGAGTGGAATGCTTGCTATTCCTGAAAAATGTCCAGTATGTTTGGAAAAAACTACAATATCAGAAGAAAATAATGTAAAAGTGTTGCTTTGTTCGAATCCAGATTGTTTGGCAAAAAAGGTAAAATCTCTTGTACATTTTATGAGCCGTAATGCTATGAATGTAGAAGGTTTGTCAGAAGCTACAGTGGAAAAAATGATAGACAGAGGTTTTATACATGAACTGGCTGATCTATTCCATTTGGAACGATATAAAGAAGAGATTATAGAAATGGAGGGTTTTGGAGAAAAATCCTATTCCAATATGCAACATTCCATTGAAAAGGCAAGAAATGTTACATTGGCAAAGTTTATATATAGTTTAGGGATTGCTAATGTAGGGCTATCCACAGCAAAGTTGATTTGTACAACGATGCATAATGAAGTAAATAAAGTGCTTTCAGCTACAAAGGAGCAATTGGTTGCAATAGATGGAATCGGAGAGGTAATTGCGGATACCTATATTGCATTTATGAAGAAGAAGGAAAACCAGAGGCTGATACAAGATTTGTTAGAAGAAATTACAATCACGGATGATGGAATGGGAAAGACGGAAACCAATCATAATATGGATGGATTGACATTTGTTATAACAGGCTCCTTAAATGAATTTACAAACAGAAAAGCAATGCAGGAGTATATTGAACAGCGTGGAGGAAAGGTAACAGGAAGTGTTAGTTCCAAAACAAATTATCTAATTAATAATGATAATATGTCGGCGTCAACCAAGAATAAAAAAGCAAAAGAATTGGAGATTCCTGTCCTTACGGAGGCTGAATTTTTAGAGCGGTTTAGTTGATTTTTTTATAGTATCATGGTATGATTAACAATATATCAAAAAAAGACGGTGAGTAGTTATGCCTATTAAAGTGCAAAATAATCTTCCTGCAAAAAAAGTATTGGAAGATGAAAATATTTTTATTATGGATGAAAATCGAGCAATCAGTCAGGAGATACGTCCTTTACAAATTGCTATATTAAATCTAATGCCTTTAAAAGAAGCGACAGAGGTACAGTTGATGCGAAGTCTGTCGAATACACCTTTACAGATTGATATTACATTCTTAACGACTGCAACTTATGTAGGAACCAATACCGCTACAAGTCATTTAGACAAGTTTTATCAAACTTTTGAGGATGTAAAAGACAGGCGATTTGATGGATTGGTTATTACTGGCGCGCCGGTTGAACGGATGGAATTTGAAGAAGTAGATTATTGGGATGAACTCAAGCAAATTATGGAATGGTCAAAAGAGGCGGTTACATCGACCTTACATATTTGCTGGGGAGCCCAGGCAGGCTTATATTACCATTATGGTTTGCCAAAAAGGTTATTAGATACAAAATTGACGGGAATATTTAAACATGTCGTGCAACATAGAAAAAATCCATTAGTACGAGGTTTTGATGATGTATTTCTGGCACCACATTCCAGATATACGGAGGTTTCTTTGGAAGATATAGAAAAGAATAAAAGTCTTACTGTTCTGGCAAAATCAGAAGAGGCAGGTGCTTTTTTGGTTATGGCTCAGGGCGGAAAACAAATCTTTGTATTGGGGCATCCTGAGTATGATAGACTTACACTGGATGAAGAATATAAAAGAGATTTGGCAAAAGGCAAAGATGCAGTCATGCCAAAAAATTATTATCCAAATGATGATCCGACAAAAAGACCATTGCTTACATGGAGAGCGCATGCAAATGCCATATATACGAATTGGCTAAATTACTTTGTTTATCAGGTGACACCATATGATTTAATATAGGGCTGTATGTTTCCAGTGGACAAGAGAGGAAAGTGAATGAGGAGGAGGGATGATAATGTTAAATATTGCATGGGGGCATTTAGAAGATTTTTTATCTGAATATCAGGAAATATGTATTATGATCGCAAGCATTATAGTCATTATTATATTGATTAGTATATTCATATCATTTCGAATGAAGATGCGTAATCAAGAACGCATTCTTCAAAAAGCACGGATACAGGAGGAAAGGTATCGAATTTTAGCAGAAATATCCAATGATATTTTGTTTGAATATGATATATTTTCTGATCAAATGGTATATTCAGATAAATATACGGAAAATTTTGGTAGAAGTGCTACGATAGAACGATTTGCAGAACTAAAAGAAGAATTACAATATGTATACAAAGAAGATGCATTTGCTTTTGAAAATTTTTGTAAATTGTTAGGTGGCGAAAAACAGAAATTAGAAGCAGAGTATCGAATGAAACGATTATCTGGGGATTATGTATGGTGTTATGTGTGTGGCCAGACTATTTATGATTCGATGAACAATCCGGTTAAAGTAGTAGGAAAGCTTTCGAATATAGATATTCAGAAACGTGAAGTGGAGAAATTACAATTTAAAGCTGAAATGGATGCCATGACACGTATTTACAATAAAATGGCTACAAAGGATCGTATCAATAATTTCATTAAGAATAGCCGCAATCAGGATAAACATGCATTATTGATTGTGGATATGGATAATTTTAAGAAAATTAATGATACATTTGGACATTTAAAGGGTGATGAAGTCTTAAAGGAAGGTGTAGGTCATCTGAAAAGTATGTTTCGTGGCGATGATGTGATTGGTAGAATTGGTGGAGATGAGTTTGTTGTTTTCATGAGTAATGTCACATCAAGAGAGGATATTGTAAACAAGGCAAAAAGCATAGGAAGATCCTTCCAAAAGACATATAGTGAAGATGGTGAGGAAGTGACAGTATCAGCCAGTATTGGTATTTCTATTTTTCCGCTGGATGGTTCAGATTATGAAGAGTTATTGGATAAATCAGATAAGGCTTTATACGAAGTTAAGAAAAATGGAAAAAATGGTTTTTGCTTTTATCATGAAGATAAAGAGTAAAAAAAGCGGGGATTCAATTAAGAGTTCCCGCTTTTTTGAAAATAAGTACATCCATAGTGGTTGCAACTAGCTGGCTAATTAAGAGAGAATAAAAATAACCTGAGATACCATAATAAGGGATAAATAGTAGTAAAAGTACAATTCGTAGAAGAAGTCCTATCGATGTGCTTCGAAAGGTTAATTTCATTTTGCCAAGTCCATTCAATATACTAGAAAGCGTTGCGCTTAGATAAAGCATTGGGCATAATAGGGATAAGTTTTGCAAAAATATTCCAGACAAACGGTTATGAAATAGAATTTCACCAAGTTGTGGACCAAATATAAAAAAACAAAATCCTATAAAACCTCCAATGAGCAGACTATATTGGAAAGAATAGCGGATTGCTTTCGTTATGTAGGTTTTATTTTGTTTGGAGGCTGCTTCAGAAATGGATGGAAGCAGTAACACACAAAGCGAGTTTGTAATGGTAGAAGGAAAAAGTAATAGTGACATGGTCATACCAGTTAAAATACCATAAATACTTAAAGCTTCGCTTAAGGACATACCAGATTTTTGAAGAAGATTTGGTATTAAAATGGCTTCAATGCTATGTAATAAACTAATGACCAAATGTGTTGTAGTTAAGGGGATGGAAAAAAAGCAAAGTTGATTCAATATTTTGTGAGAAGATATTGTTTTTTCTTGTACGTGTGTTGTATTGGAGTTTAATACAACAAAAAGATTATAAATCGCAGCAGTTAATTCACCTACAAATATTGCAATAACGGCTGTTTCACAAGAAAAAGGAGCGGATTTTGTAGACATGTAAAAGATGTATAAAACACTAAATCCAATCCTACTGATCTGTTCAATCAATTGAGCGATTGCAGGGTGCACAGTTTGCTTATTTCCATAATAAAATCCATTGATACAGGCAGATAGCGAACAAGCTGGAAATACGCCACAGAGTAGTCTTAGAGATTGACTGCATCGTGGCTCCTTAATAATTGCTACGGCAATAAAATCTGCGCTTAGATAGAGAAAAATGGAACAAAAAATTGCGATGAACAAGGAAAGTACGCTTCCGATAAAAAGTATTTTTTTAGAAGTGGATTGTGTTGCTTTAAGATTTTCTGCTACCATTTTCGAAATGGCAGTTTGTATACCGCTGGCATATAAAGTGAAACAAAGAGCGTAGATTGGGAAAATTAATTGATAGATTCCTAAAAGTTCTGTTCCCAAAATATTCGAAAGTAGTAGTTTGTAAAAAAAGCCAAGAATTCGTGTTAAGAAGCCAGCTAAAGTTAAAATGAGTGTTCCAGTGATTAATTTTGATTTCATATCTTATAATGCGGCAAACAATGAGTATCGATTTGTCTAAAACTAGAGATAGTATTCTCAGTTGTTGCAGCTTCTCCTTTGGGAATCCTTTCTTATTAGATATTGTATGGAATATTGAAAAAGATTATGAATAAATTTTCTTGACAGAGGGGAAGGAAAGTGCTAGTATATAGAAAAATATATCCGAGCGGAATACTAGGAAATGTTGTTTGGAACATTATTTTTTTTATGGCGTATGTTGATTATAGAAGAAAGTATAGTTTTTTAGAAAGCTAGATGATATATCTTTTATTAGTGTTATAAAAATGATTTACACCAGATGAAAAATACCTCTCATCTCTAAATAAAGCAGAGATGGTGGGGAGTACATTCGTATCGGATGGGAAATGCTATAGGTGTTTCCGTTAAATCTTGTATATGAAAAAAGTTAATATATAAATGTAGGAGATGAATAGAATGAGTCAATTAATTTATTTAGATTATGCAGCAACAACACCAACAAAACCAGAAGTAGTGGATGCCATGCTTCCATATTTTACAGAAAACTTTGGAAATCCTTCTGCAGTATATGGATTTGCCTCAAAAAATAAGGGTGTGATTACACAGGTGCGAGAAAATATTGGTAAAACACTTGGAACAAAGGGCGAAAATATTTACTTTACAGCAGGTGGTTCAGAATCAGATAACTGGGCTTTAAAAGCAACAGCAGAGGCTTATAAGGCAAAAGGAAATCATATTATAACTACAAAAATTGAACATCATGCTATTTTGCATACTTGCGAATATTTGGAACAGCAAGGATATGAGATCAGTTATATTGATGTGGATGAAAATGGTATCATTAAATTGGATGAATTAAAAAAGGCGATTCGTCCAACAACTATTTTGATTTCCGTGATGTTTGCTAATAATGAAATTGGTACGATTCAACCAATAAAGGAAATTGGTGAAATAGCAAAAGAGCATGGAATATTATTCCATACAGATGCAGTACAGGCATATGCACATGTTCCTATTGATGTAGAAGAATATCATATTGACATGCTCAGTGCTAGTGGACATAAGTTAAATGGACCAAAGGGAATTGGTTTCTTATACATTCGAAAGGGAGTAAAAATACGTTCCTTTATTCATGGTGGCGCCCAGGAGAGAAAAAGACGTGCCGGAACAGAAAATGTACCAGGTATAGTTGGACTCGGAAAGGCAGTGGAATTGGCATTTGCAAACTTTGAAGAAAGAACAGAAAAAGAAACACGGCTCAGAGATAAACTGATTGATAGAATTTTAAAAGAGATTCCATATGTTCGTTTAAATGGAGATCGAAAAAGGAGATTACCAAACAATGTGAATTGCAGTTTCCAATTTGTTGAGGGAGAATCGTTGCTAATTATGCTTGATATGAAAGGAATTTGTGCATCGAGTGGTTCTGCTTGTACATCAGGCTCTTTGGATCCTTCTCATGTATTATTAGCAATTGGATTGCCACACGAAATTGCACATGGTTCTCTAAGAATGACACTAGGTGATGAGACAACAGAGGAGCAGATTGATTATGTTGTAGATCAATTAAAAGAAATTGTAAATAAATTGAGAGCAATGTCGCCATTATATGAGGATTTTATAAAAAAACAGGAAAATAAATAGGAAGGCAATGAAAGAACTTGAGGCTTTTTGAAAAATATGATAAAATAGGAAAAGCAAGGAGGAAGATACATGTATAGTGAAAAAGTGATGGATCATTTTAATAATCCAAGAAATGTTGGAGAAATTGAAAATGCTAGTGGTGTTGGCACCGTAGGAAATGCTAAGTGTGGAGACATCATGCGTATTTATTTAGATATTGATCAATCAGGAATTATAAAAGATTGCAAATTTAAGACATTTGGTTGTGGTGCTGCGGTAGCTACAAGTAGTATGGCAACAGAGTTAGTAAAAGGAAAAACAGTACAACAAGCTTTAGAGGTAACAAACAAAGCTGTAATGGAGGCATTAGATGGATTGCCACCAGTAAAGGTACACTGTTCCCTTCTTGCGGAAGAAGCAATCCATGCAGCATTATGGGATTATGCTGAAAAGAATGGAATTGTTATTGAAGGATTGAAAAAGCCGAAAAAAGATATACATGAAGGCGAAGAGGATGGAGAAGAATATTAATGATGAGTAAAACAAAGAAAACAGTTGTTGTTGGAATGTCTGGAGGCGTAGATTCTTCTGTGACGGCATATTTGTTAAAAGAGGCAGGTTACAATGTAATTGGTGTTACCATGCAGATATGGCAGGAAGAATCAGAGCTGGACATGGAAGAAAATGGTGGCTGTTGTGGACTCAGTGCAGTAGAGGATGCCAGGCGTGTAGCAAATACACTTGGCATCCCTTATTATGTTATGAATTTCCGAAAAGAATTTAAACAGTATGTAATGGATTATTTTTTGGATGAATATCTATGTGGTAGAACTCCCAATCCGTGTATCGCATGTAACCGTTATGTGAAATGGGAGGCATTATTACACCGTGCTATGGAGATTGGAGCGGATTATATTGCTACGGGACATTATGCACAGATCCAGAGGTTGTCAAATGGTAGATATACGATTAAACAGTCTGTGTCAACAAAGAAAGATCAAACATATGCCTTGTATAATTTGACACAAGAGCAACTTTCGCATACTTTAATGCCTGTTGGTGCTTATAGCAAGGATCAAATTCGAAGCATTGCAAAGGATATTAACTTGCTAGTGGCCAATAAGCCAGATAGTCAGGATATTTGTTTTATTCCGGATAATGATTATGCTAAATTTATTCATGAAAATTCCAATCAGGTGATACAGGAAGGCAATTTTGTGGATTTGGAAGGTAATGTGCTTGGGAAACATCGTGGAATTACGAATTATACAGTTGGGCAACGCAAGGGATTAAATTTGTCTATGGGAAGACCAGTATTTGTTGTAGAAATTCGTCCAGAAACAAATGAGGTTGTTATCGGTGATAATGCAGATGTTTTTCAAGCAAAGCTTTATGCAAATCGATTAAATTTTATGTCAATAGAAAAATTGACAGAAGAGATGGAAGTGATTGCAAAAATACGCTATAGTCATCAGGGGGCAAAAGCAAAAATACGCATGGTTACGGATGATGTTGTAGAGTGTGTATTTGAAGAACCGCAGAGAGCAATTACACCTGGTCAGGCGGTTGTATTTTATGAAGATGATTATGTTGTGGGAGGCGGAAGTATCATTGGCACAACATTAAAAGAGTAATGAAGAATGCTTCATTAGATTAGATTTAATACGAGCAAGAAAGTCCCATACTTCTAATGCGAATATCTGCTTGATTAAAGAAAAGAGGAAAATATGAAAAACAAAAAAAATCTTTTAATTATTATAGGAGCCTGTCTTGTTATTGGTATTATTTTTGCAGTTACTAATATGTTACCGGCTTCGCGGGCAAAAGTTGTTTTGGTTGGAATTGCTGCAACGCTTCTTATTATATGGATGGTTTTCAAAATGTTTCAAATGTCAAAGTTAAGCAAAATTGTTTCAGGACCTACACATTTGTTGTATGAAGAAAAGAATCCGGCACAGTATGTAACAGAGATGCAGCAGATTTTGGCGGATATATCCGGAAAGCAACAAAAAGATTTGGTTCGAATTAATATTGCAGCAGGACAGGTTTATGCGGGTGAATGTGATGAGGCAATACAAACAATAGAGAAAATCTCTATTCCTGGTCAACCAGAGGTAAATAGGGTTTTATGTTATGCTTATGCGGTTACTGCACATTTCTTTCTTGGGCAATATGCAGATGTGAAGAAAATAATGGATGAACAAAGAAAGTTATTGAAAAAGTACGATTCTACAACTTCCGGTTTAACCAATAATATTTTAATGTTATATGTGTTTGAAGACATTACAAAGAAAGAATATACACATGCGTTAGAAACATTGGATACTCTCAAAGATCACAAGATTTCTACGGTTTTACAAGACTTGGTTGATTTTTCTTGTTTAAAATGCTATTGCAAATTGAAACAGGAAGAGAAGTATAGGTGTTTGCTGGAAGAGATGAAAAATAGAGCAGTAGTACCGATTATAAAAATGCAAATAGAAAAGTAAGAAATGCTATTTATGGTAAACATTTACCATAAATAGCATTTCTTTTTTACTTTGTTTTTAAATTTGTGTTTGCTGTAGAAAGCATTAGTTTGATACGATTTAACTGGTTTACTTCACTTGCACCAGGATCATAATCAACGGCTACGATGTTTGCACCAGGGAAGGCTTGGCGCAGCTCTTTTATTACACCTTTACCTACTACATGGTTTGGAAGACAACCAAATGGCTGTGCACAAACAATATTAGAAACGCCGGAATGTATCAGTTCTACCATTTCGCCAGTTAGGAACCAGCCTTCACCTGTCATATTACCAATAGAGACGAATGGTTCTGCGTATTCTGCTAATGTTTGAATGTGTTGCATAGGTTCAAAACGAGTGCTTTGTTCTAGTGCTTTTCTGGCATGTCTACGATAGAATTCAAGTAAACGAATTAGCATATTATTAATGGAAGCGGATGTTTTGCTTTTTCCGAAGTATTTTACTTTATAATTGTTGTTGTAACAACTGTACAAGAAAAAGTCTAACAAATCAGGGCAAACAGCCTCAGCACCCTCGGCTTCTAAAAGCTCAACTAGATGATTGTTTGCAGTAGGTAAGAATTTTACTAATATTTCTCCAACAATACCTACTTTTGGTTTTTCTATATCCAACAGTGGAAGTGTATCAAAATCATGAATAATGTCATATACATTTTGTTTAAAGTGTTTTCCTTTTTTTACATCAGCGATACATTTTGTTTCCCATTTTTTAAATAGTTCGTTGGCAGAGCCAGCTGTTACCTCATAAGGACGTGTTTTATATAAAACACGCATAAAGATATCTCCGTAAACCAGTGCCTGAATAGCACGATTTACTAAAGCCGGTGTGATTTTAAAACCAGGATTTTTTTCAATGCCTGCGCTTAAGGAAATTACTGGAATTTGTCCATAACCAGCTTTTTCTAGGGCACGTCGAATAAATCCAATATAATTTGTTGCACGGCATCCGCCACCCGTTTGAGTGATTACTAATGCAACGCGGTCCAAATCATACTTTCCGGAATCTAATGCTTCCATAAATTGTCCAACAACTAAAAGCGAAGGATAACATGCATCATTATTTACATATTTTAATCCGTAATCCAAACAAGACTTGTTACTTGGAAGCAATTCTACATTATAACCACAGGATTCAAATGCAGCCATAACTAAATTAAAGTGAATTGGCGACATTTGTGGAACAAGGATAGTATATTTTTTCTTCATTTCTTTTGTAAAAAGAACTCTGTGGTATGCAGTATCTGTAACGGAAGCTTCAATGTGTTTTCGATCTCTGTCTTTAATCGCAGATAAAAGAGAACGTATGCGAATTCTAGCAGCACCAAGGTTGTTTACTTCATCAATCTTTAATACAGTATAAATTTTTCCTGATTTAGTTAAAATATCATTAACTTGATCAGTTGTAACGGCATCCAGTCCACATCCAAAGGAATTTAGTTGAATTAAGTTTAAATTTGGATTTGTTCGTACATAAGAAGCGGCGGCATAAAGACGGGAATGATACACCCATTGGTCCATTACAATAGTAGGACGGTCTACTTTCCCTAAATGCGCAACGCTATCTTCCGTTAATACTGCAATATCGTAGGATGCAATCAATTCTGGAATTCCATGATTGATTTCTGGATCACAATGATAAGGACGTCCAGCTAAAACAATTCCTTTTTTTCCTGTTTTTTCCAAGTATGCAACAACTTCTTCACCCTTTGCTTCCATATCCTTATGAGTGTGCTGCAGTTCTTTCCAGGCGCTATGTACAGCCTTTTGTATTTCCGCAGTTGGAATATCGTTTTCCTTTGAAAAATACTCTGCTAATCTTTTGGAAAGGATTTCTTCGCTTTCAAAAGATAAGAAAGGATTTTGGAATGTAATGTCTCCATTTTTTAGTTCTTCTACATTGTTTTTGATATTTTCACCATAAGAAGTAACAATTGGACAGTTAAAGTGATTTCCAGCATCTGCTTGTTCTTTTCGCTCATAAAAAACACAAGGATAGAAGATATAGTCGATGCCTTGTCGGATCAACCATGTTACGTGTCCATGTGCCAATTTGGCAGGATAGCATTCAGATTCACTTGGAATCGATTCGATACCTAATTCATAGATCTTTCTTGTAGATTCAGGTGATAATACTACCTGATAACCAAGTTCCGTAAAGAATGTATGCCAAAATGGATAATTTTCATACATATTTAAAACACGCGGAATACCAACTTTTCCTCGAACAGCATGTTCCTCATCTAATGCTTCGTATTGGAAGAGGCGTTTTAACTTGTATGCAAATAAGTTAGGAACACTATCTGATTTTTTCGCTTTTCCTAATCCACGTTCGCAACGATTACCAGTAATAAATTGTCTTCCACCGGAAAATTTATTGATTGTTAAAAGACAATTATTTGTACAACCCTTACAACGGGCTAACGTTGTTTCAAACTGCAAAGAATTGATTTTTTCAATGGATAGCATTGTAGTATTCGTTTTTCCGTCGTAATGTTCTCTTGCAATCAAAGCAGCACCAAATGCCCCCATGATACCTGCAATGTCTGGTCGAACAGCTTCACATCCAGAGATGATTTCAAAACTACGTAAAACAGCATCATTGTAAAAAGTACCACCTTGCACTACAATCTTTTTACCCAAATCTTTTGGATCTGTTATTTTAATAACTTTTAGTAAAGCATTTTTGATAACAGAGTAGGCAAGACCGGCAGAAATATCATCAACACCAGCACCTTCTTTTTGTGCCTGTTTTACTTTTGAATTCATAAATACGGTACATCTGGAACCTAGATCAATTGGGTTTTTGGCAAATAAAGCAACTTTCGCAAAATCAGCAACTTCATATTGTAAAGATTTTGCAAAGGTTTCAATAAAAGAACCACAACCAGAAGAACAGGCTTCGTTAAGCTGAACACTATCAATGGTTCCGTTTTTTATTTTCATGCATTTCATATCCTGTCCGCCGATGTCCAAAATACAATCCACATCAGGTTCAAAGAAAGATGCTGCATAATAATGTGCAATAGTTTCCACTTCTCCTTCATCAAGCATAAAGGCTTCTTTGATCAAAGCTTCTCCGTAACCGGTTGAACATGCACGTACAATGCGGGCACTGTCTGGTAAAATAGAATAAATCTCTTTTAAGGATTTTGTAGTTGTTTTAAGTGGGCTACCATTATTACTACTATAAAAAGAGTAAAGAAGGGAGCCGTCTTCCGCAACTAAAGCAACTTTTGTTGTTGTTGAACCGGCATCGATTCCTAAGAAACAATCTCCTTCGTATGTAGAAAGTTCTTTTTCGATTACTTTATGTTGTGCATGTCGCTTAGAAAAAGCAGCATATTCTTCTTTTGTTTTAAATAAGGGTTCCATACGTGTAACTTCAAATTCCATTTTAATACCATGATTTAGGCGCTCGCTTAATTGGTCTAAAGAAGTTACTATATTTAAATCTGCATTCATGGCAGAACCAACTGCTGCAAATAAATGTGAATGTTTTGGAGCAATGATTTCATCTGGGGTAAGTTTTAATGTCCGGATAAAAGCTTGCTTTAATTCGGTCAGGAAGTGTAGTGGACCACCTAAGAATGCTACATTTCCTCGAATTGGTTTTCCACATGCTAAACCACTGATTGTCTGATTTACAACAGCTTGAAAGATAGAAGCCGATAAGTCTTCTTTTGTAGCACCTTCGTTGATAAGTGGTTGGATATCTGTTTTCGCAAATACACCACAACGAGCTGCAATCGGATATATGGCTTTGTAATTTTTGGCGTATTCATTTAGACCAGTAGCATCTGTTTTTAATAAAGTAGCCATTTGGTCAATAAAAGAACCGGTTCCACCAGCACAGATACCATTCATACGCTGATCAATACCACCGGTAAAATAAATGATTTTAGCGTCTTCTCCACCCAGTTCAATAGCAACGTCCGTTTGAGGCGCATAGTCTTTTAATGCAGTAGCTACTGCCACAACCTCTTGGACAAAAGGAACATTTAAGTGTTTTGAAAGAGTCAAACCGCCTGAACCGGTAATGACGGGGGAAATTTCCAGATTTCCTAATTTTTTATAAGCATCATTAATAATGCTGGCCAATGTTTCTTGTATATTAGCAAAATGGCGTTGGTAATCTGAAAATAAAATTGTGTTATTTGAATCGAGTACAGCAACCTTAACTGTGGTTGAGCCGATATCAATTCCTAAAGTATATTTCATATTGCTCATAGTTTTCCGGCAAAAGCCATAATCCTCCTTTAAAAAGTCTAATCGTATGGATAAAAGCATACCCTACCTATTATACGACAGCTTTTTTTTGAAAGCAATAAGGGATTTTTCTTCCTAATAAAATGGAAATTGTGCAAAATGTGCATATCTTTTTGGAAAACAGAAAAAAACTATACGTTTTATATAAAAATCAATTTTCAGAGTGAAAGTAGGAACATTTGGAAAAGAAAAAGAATATAGTATCCTATCGAGTATTAGGAGTGAAAAAAATGGAAGAGAGATTTTGTGATGGAGAAGCATATCAGATAAAAGAAGGAGATACACTGTACCGAATAAGTAGGAAATATAGAATTTCGTTGGATCGTATTATGGAGGCAAATCCTTATGTGGATGTTTATAATTTACAGCCTGGTGAATGGATTTGCGTACCTATAGAGAGGCAAAGACCGCTTCCAATTCGTCAAGAGCCAAGTGGAAATGTAGAAAACAAAGTCCCAAACAATCAAAATAATATGGAAGAAAATGGGATTATTTTGGAATATGTTATTACGGGAGAAGACACATTAAAGCAGGTATTAGATAAATTTGACGTTAGTTTGGAGGAACTGTTAAAATATAATGGAATGAATGCAATTGGATTAAAACGTGGTACTGTTTTAAAGATACCAGGAAGAACGAATGACTAAATTACATTGCCATTTTTTGCAAAAAAGTATATAATTAAGAAGAATTGTATAGAGAACGGAATTTAAGTGAAAAAGAAATGAACATGGAGATAATTTTTCTTAACAAAGGTTGGATAAGGGGCAGGAGGGCGATTGGATGATACAACCGGAATTTTCAAATGAACAATTGTTGGAAATTGCAAAAGAGAGTTATGAGAATATATTGTTGTTTTGTCAGACATTGGATGCAGAAAATTATTGGAAAGAACCGGGATATTTTTTGCATCAGAATATTTATGAATTATTAGATATGTATTTGCAGGCATTATTATTAAACCAGATGGTTTATTGTGGAGAAAATGGCATAGAACAGAGAAAATTTATGCTAGGATTGGTTTCAAAAAATCCATTAGGATGTCCGGAGGAGGGGGAACTGCCGGACGAGGTAATTGTGATGGCGAATAAGTTATTACGAACACCTCCTATTATTCTACAGTTATGTGGAGTACGTGACGGAAAAGAAAATTCTTTTTTTTCCAGCTATTTTTTTGATTCGCTATTAAATATTTTATTGGCGATTTCATTGCTTGACCATAAGCAGAGTGTGTATGCGGACAAGTTTATTACAGAATTTTACGAAAAAAATATATATTTTGTAAATGAAGATCAAAGAATGAAAGTAGTAAATTCCCGTTACTTATTTTTGAAACTTAGTTCAGAAAAATTTTATTTGGAAAAGGCACCAGTACAAAGGTTACAGGAATACAGAGAACAAAAAAAGGAACAGGAAAAAGCGGAAAGAAAGAAAATAGAAGAGAGCGCAAAAGAAAAAAATAGCAAAAAAAGAGAAGAAGTAAAAGAAAAAAATGAAAAAGAACAAATACAGGAAAAAGAACAAATCAAAGAGAAGAGTATAGAAAAGGAAGCGGAAAAGTCTAAAAAGCGCAGCATCTTTGAATATACGGATGAGGAATTGAAAAAATTACAACAGATGGGGGAGTTAAAGATTGCAACACCTGCAATTGACAGAATAAAAAGAGAACGGCAGGAAGCAGAAAAAAGGCTGCAAGAGGAAAGATTGGAACAGATAAAAAAAGAAATCAATAAAATCAATCATGCACAAAAGTTGCAAGAGTTGTTAGATGAATTAAATGAATTAGTCGGATTACAGGATGTAAAAAGCGAGATACAGTCCTTAATTAATTTGATAAAAGTAAAGAAAATGCGGGAAAGTTATGATATGCCTTCTATGGATGTAAGTTATCATATGGTTTTTACTGGTAATCCGGGTACAGGAAAGACGACGGTGGCACGACTGGTTGCGAAAATATATAAGGAATTAGGGATACTTTCGAAAGGACAATTAGTTGAGGTGGATCGTTCGGGCTTGGTGGCAGGATATGTAGGACAAACTGCAATAAAAGTGCAGGAGGTAGCAGAAAAAGCAATGGGTGGAATTTTGTTTATTGATGAAGCCTATGCATTGTCAAACAGAAAAGATGCGAATGATTTTGGCGGAGAAGCCATTGATACACTTGTAAAGATTATGGAAGATCATAGAGAAGATTTTGTTGTGATTGTAGCAGGATATAAAAAAGAAATGGATGGATTTTTAAAAGCTAATACGGGACTTATTTCCAGATTTAATAAATTTATAAATTTTAAAGATTATACAACAGAAGAATTAATGCTTATTTTAGATTGTTTATTGGCAAAATCAAATTTATGCATGACAAGGGAAGCGAGAGAAAAGGTAAAAGAAGAAATTGAAAAAATGGATGTGGAACAGAAGTTTTTATTTGGAAATGGTCGGGGGATGCGAAACTTGTTTGAGAGTATACTTAGAGAGCAGGCAAATCGAATTGTAAATTTAGACTTTCCAACACAGGAACAATTGATGCAGATTGAATTACAAGATGTAGTGGAGGTAACTATTTTTTAGTATTTCAATTACCCTTAACCTACAAGTAGCCATGTGCAAATTGAACAATTCTTTCTGTCTGGCTGAAAGGAAAATATGGAATAGTTCAACCGGCATTCATAAAGTAATCCATCTGGCTGAATGGTTATAAACAAATTTATGTAGTTACTTGAATTTTTACTGCGTATGCGATATAGTATATATCATGGCTATTTTTTACACAAAAGAGGATAGAGTTTTCTTTAATACATGAATTGTGAAAGGGATGATAAGATGCGAGTGATAGCAGGAACAGCGAGAAGAATACAGTTAAAAACACCAGCTGGCATGGAGACCAGACCTACGACAGATCGAATTAAGGAAACATTATTCAATATGATACAATCGCAGTTATATGATTGCAGTTTTTTAGATTTGTTTAGCGGAAGTGGAGCAATTGGAATTGAAGCCTTAAGTCGTGGAGCAGAAAAAACAGTATTTATAGATTCTGGAATAGAAGCGATTCGATGTGTAAAGGATAACTTAAAAAAAACGCATTTAGAAGAGAAAGCAGAAGTTATAAAAGGTGATGTGTTAACAACTTTGCAGCAATTAAATTTGAAAAAAGAGCATTTTGATATTATTTTTATGGATCCACCTTATCGGTGTCAATGGGAACAAAGAGTATTAGAGGTATTGAAATGTACACAGTTGTTAAAAAAAGATACTATGATTATTGTAGAGGCATCGCTTGATACTGATTTTTCTTATGTGGAACAGTTGGGTTATGAAATCCGTAAAGAAAAAAAGTATAAAACAAACAAGCATATTTTTCTTTATAAAACAGAGTAGGTGTAGATAAAAGTACGCAATATAAAATTGGAGGTATCCAATCATGAGAATTGGAATCTATCCGGGAAGTTTTGATCCGGTTACAATAGGACATTTAGATATTATTAAAAGGTCAGCTTTATTAGTAGACCGATTAATAATTGGAGTGCTAAATAACAGTAAAAAAAGCCCTGTATTTACTGCGGAAGAAAGAAAAGGGATGATAGAATCTGTAGTAAAAAATATACCGAATGTTCAGGTAGAAGTATTTGATGGTTTACTTGTGGACTTTGCAAAGTTAAAGCAGGCAGAAGTGGTTTTTCGAGGATTGCGAGCAGTGACAGATTTCGAATATGAATTACAATTGGCACAGTTGAACCGTAGCCTATATCCTAAATTGGATACTATGTTTTTGGCTGCAAGTGTTGAATATTCATATTTAAGTTCTAGTGCAGTTCGGGAAATTGCATCTTATCAGGGAGATATTTCTATGATGGTGCCAAAAGAGTTGGTTTCTGTTGTAGAGGATAAATTTAGAAGTTTGAAAATGGATAAAAAGTAATGCGTTAGAGTAGAGGTTTATTACAAGATAGAAGACAGACAAGGTAGCTAGATCATAGAAAGAGGAGTGTATAAAATGGCAGTAAGTAGGATTGAAGAATTAATAGAAGATATATATGATTTTGTGGAAGAATGTAAGATGCAACCATTATCATCAACAAAGGTTATTGTGCCAAAAGATGAATTATATGATTTATTGGATGAATTGCGTTTACGCACACCAGACGAAATAAAAAGATACAAGAAAATGTTAGAAAACAAGGATGCTATTTTACAGGATGCAGAGGCAAAAGCGAACGCTATGCTTGCGGAAGCACAGGATAAGATGGATGCATTGGTGGACGAGCATCAGATTATGCAGCAGGCGTATGCACAAGCAGATCAGATTATTCAACAAGCACAGATGCAGGCAGAGCAGATGTTATCATCCGCAGAAAATGATGCAAATCAGATTAGAACTGGTGCAATCAGCTATACATCAGATATGTTGATCGGATTGGAAAATATTATGGACAAATCGTATAATGAATGCAGAATGCATTATGAGAGTCTTTTACATAATATGCAAGAAAATATGGAAATTGTACGTGCAAATCATCGTGAATTAACAGGAATGCCAGAATCGCCAGCTTCAGAAGAGACACCAATACCTGAGACTGAAGAAACTACAGATCAGGATGTTGTAAAACATGAAGGTGTAATTGATGATTATTCATATCCGGAAGAATATTAAAAGCACTGTAATGGATAGGAATACAAATATACATTGCGTGATTTTGCATTGAATATATGTTTTTAAAGATAATCCTGACCCGGCAATGACGCTTTGTGTTTGGAATAGACTGGATAGTCCGCCAAATGCAGTACTTGTCAGGGTTAGGATTATTTTTATTTTAGTTGAAAAAGTGGAAATGCCCAGTTCGTAACAAGCAGTAGTGATTTCTGTAAGAGAAAGGAGTCCATAGGTAAGAGGCTTTAAGGTAAGTGGAAGATTTAGTAAAAACATTGCAAGGATAGAGAAAAGTAATACATAACCACCGATTTTGATAATAGTGATAAATCCATCCAGTATTGCTTGATCGATTGCGTGTGCAAAAGATCGGGAGGCATTGTCTTTTGAAGTTTCTTTTAAAGAATGATTAAATGTTTTGCGCTTGAGAAATAGAATGCGGTAGAGAAAACTATTAAAAAAAGAGGAAGCGAGCAAAACGCAATATAATAAGTATTTTATACGTGCATTTTGTAGACACTGAATGGAGAGGTAAGTTGTTAAAAACATAGGGCTTGGATTATTTACGAATGAGAGAAGATATTGTCCTTCAAGAGAAGATATTTTTCCCTCTTTTACTAAATCTGCACAGGCTTTTGCCCCCATAGGATAACCAGACATCATACCTATAAGGATAGGAAAGCAGCCATATTTGCTAACTTTAAATAAGGGATGTAAAATAGGGTAAAGCCAGTCTGTTAGGGAAAGAAGTAAATTTAAATTTAGGAAAAGATTCGAAACAATAATGAAGGGAAGTAAAGAAGGTATGATAGTGTAAATCCATAGGGTGATTCCCTTTTTTGCTCCTGCAAAACAGACTTCTGGTGAAAAAAATAAAATAAAAAGACAAAGCAATGAGAAAAAGGATAGTATTTGTTTTTTTTTCATTGAAAACCTCCCTTATGTTTTAATGTATTCTCGGAATCTCCCTTGCACCCACTTTTGCGACTGTTTTTCCGCCAGCTATACACAAATTTAATCAACGTACGCTCCACGTACGCCTCATAAATTTTTGCATATCTGACAAAAAAACATTTTGCAAAATCAGGCACAAAGAGACTCCGAGAGTACATATTACTGTTCAGCTGATTAGATTTTTTTATAGTTTGCTCTTATTTAAAACTATGTAGAAAAGTATTGTAATATACTTATAATAGTTCAACTGGCAGGAATGCTTTTTGCAAGCAAAACTCTTTGCTTTGACAAAGAAATTGAATTATGCATTTAAGGAAGTTCCTGTAGAATTATAATATTTGTTTTAAATATTGCAACAGTTTCGTGGGTAAATAGAAAGAGGTGATAAAATGCATGAATTATGGTTTCCAGACTATTTAAGAGGATTGAATATGGCATCTATTGTACTTCGCATTGCTTTTTGTATTGTATGTGGAGGAGCTGTAGGTTTGGAACGGGAATGGAAACATCGAACTGCCGGATTTAAGACGCATATTTTAGTTTGTCTTGGTTCTGCTATTTGTATGTTAACCGGACAATATGCTGTTTTAGCATTTCAAATCGATACAATAGATCCAACACGTATTGGCGCACAGGTAGTAAGTGGTATTGGTTTCCTTGGAGTTGGTACGATTATCGTAAGGGACAATGCAAAAGTGAAGGGACTTACTACAGCGGCTGGATTATGGGTTTCGGCATGTGTAGGGCTGGCAATTGGAATTGGATTTTACGAAATGGCAATTTTAGGTACAATATGTGTAGTTGGACTTTTTTTAGTTGGAATTAAATTGTTTGCTGAAAATGATGTTACGAAACTTGTCGTTTATATTGAAGTGAAAAATCAAACATATGTCAGAAAATTGTTAGCAAAGTTGCAGGAACAGGATTGTAATATATATCGCATGGAAATGCAAAGAGCAAAAAATGGTCTTAATAGTGAGGTTGGATTGATTTTGGGGATACAAAGTGAAACAAAAGAGAATAAAGAAATCCTTTCTATATTGACGGAGGTGGAAGCTGTAGTTGGCTTTGAAGAAATTGGAGTTTAGTTTAGAAAGAAGGCAATAATATGGGAATGAATACAACACCAAAAGGAGAACGGGTGCATATTGCATTGTTTGGTAAAAGAAACGCCGGAAAATCCAGTCTGATCAATAAAATTACGGGACAGGAATTAGCTATCGTATCAGAAATCAAAGGAACCACAACAGATCCGGTGTATAAGGCAATGGAGTTGTTGCCGCTTGGACCAGTTATGTTTGTGGATACCCCAGGTTTGGACGATGAGGGCGAACTTGGTGAAATGCGTATAGAGAAGACCAAGAAGGTTCTTAGGAAAACGGACATTGCAATCCTTGTAGTAGATGCAACAGACCAGGGAGATTTTAAATTAGAGGAGCAGCTGGAAAAAGAATTAAAGAAAAGACAAATAGCATGTTTATGGGTTTATAATAAAGCGGAATTGTTACAACAAAGAGATTCAAAGAAGCAAGGCATTTACTGTAGTACAAAGACGGAAGAAGGAATCGAAAAAATAAAAGAATGGATTGCTGCGCAAGTAGTAGATGCCGAGAAACAACCACTTGTGCAGGACCTGGTTGAAAAAGGTGATATGGTTATTTTAGTAGTACCAATTGATTCGGCTGCACCGAAAGGCAGATTGATATTACCACAGCAGCAGGTAATCCGTGATTTATTAGAAAAGGGCGCGATACCTATTGTCGTGAGAGATACAGAATTAGGTATTGTTTTGAAAAAACTTGGGAAAATGCCTAAGATGGTTATTACGGATTCGCAAGCATTTGAACAGGTGGCAAAACAAGTACCAAAGGAGATACCATTGACCTCTTTTTCTATATTAATGGCTAGGTATAAGGGAAATTTAGCGCTTCTAGCGAAAAATGCCGGAAAACTCGATACATTAAAGGATGGAGATGTGATACTGATGGCAGAAGGATGTACGCATCATAGACAATGTGATGATATTGGCACAGTCAAAATTCCAAAATGGATGCAGGCATATACAGGAAAAAAATTAATCTTTGAAACGGCAAGTGGTGGTGGATATCCGGATGATTTATCAAAATATGCTATGGTTGTACATTGTGGAGGCTGTATGTTGCCGGCACGCGAAATGCAATTTCGAATGAAGCATACATTGGAACAAAACACTGCGATCGTAAATTATGGAGTTTTGATTGCATACATGAAAGGAATTGTGCAACGTAGTCTGCAACTTTTTCCAGAGTGTGGGAATGAGTAGTGCTTTGGATAGGATAATGCAGAATACTTGAAAAGCGAGAAATATCTGATATGTTAATTTTTACATGAAGTTAGGAAAAAATAATAGTTTGTGAATACAAAAGGTTTGAAATGGGAAGGAGACAGTATGTTTAAGCGGTTCTATCCTGATACAATTCAGGAGTCTACGTATGATATAGATTTTAAAGCGTTACAACAACAAGGAATTAAAGGTGTTCTATTTGATATTGATAATACTTTGGTAGAGCATGGAGCAGATGCAACACCACGAGCCATTGCATTATTTGATGAACTCAAAAAAATGGGAATGAAAAGTTGTTTGATTTCTAATAACAAAGAGGAGCGGGTGCTTCGGTTTAACAAGGAAATCGGCACAAAGTATATTTATGATGCACATAAACCGTCTGGAAAAAATTATAAAAAGGCAATGGAGCTTATGGGAACCGATTTGTCAAATACAATTTTTGTAGGAGATCAATTGTTTACAGATGTTTTTGGTGCAAAACGAATAGGGATGCGAAATATATTGGTACGGCCTATTGATCCGAAGGAAGAGATTCAAATTGTTCTAAAACGCTATTTGGAAAATGTAGTTTTATATTTTTATAGAAGGAAAGGTAAAAGAAGTGAAAAATAATATTGTACTGATTGGTTTTATGGGATGTGGGAAAACAACTGTAGGCGAAAAGCTGGCTAAAGAATTAACCTATGCCTTTTTGGACACAGATGCATATATTGAAAATAGAGAGCAAAAATCCATTCGTGAAATTTTTGAGCAGGACGGTGAAAATTATTTTAGAAATGTGGAAACAAAAAGTTTGCAGGAATTGATAGAAAATACGCAAAAAACGATTGTTTCTAGTGGTGGCGGATTGCCATTAAGACCAGAAAATGCAAAACTTTTACAAAAACTTGGTTTTGTTATCTATTTAAAAGTGGACAAGGAAACGGTTTTGCGGCGATTAGAAGGGGATACGACAAGACCCTTATTGCAGTGTGATGATCCAGCAAAAAGAATAGAAGAATTGTTAGAATATCGAGATCCCATTTATGAAGTGGGAGCACATATGGTCATTCAGGTAGATCATAAGACGGTGGAAGAAATTGTGCAGGAAATTATTAGAAATTATTACTTATTTTTTGAATGTAAGTAGCAAAGAGAATTAGGAATGTTTGCTTTATAAGGATAATAGAAAGAAGGAATCAATATGAAGTTAGGACGTATGGAAGGTGTATATTCTATCTTAGATGAAAAAAAATTAGATGCTATTCTCGTATCAAACGGATACAATATGCGGTATTTAAGTGGATTTTCTGGTGCAACTGGATATTTATATCTTTCAAGGAATCGAAAAATTGTTATGACAGATTCAAGATATACGATTCAGGCAAAGGAAGAAGCAAAGGGATATGAAGTTTGGCAGGTTTCAGGAAAATATACAGATTTAGTTGCGCAAATCATTGCGGAAGAGGATTCTATTCACATCGGAATAGAAGGAAATGACTTTTTGTGTTTAGATTTTCAAAAATGGGAGAAGACACTTCCAAATGTGAAATGGACAATGCTGGATCAGGAATTATCTAATTTAAGAAGAATAAAAACACCAGAAGAAATTGAGAAGATTGCTCATGCAGAAGAAATTGGTGATAAAGCTTTTTCAAAAATCTTAGATATTATTAAACCGGGTATCACTGAAATAGAAGTCGCTTCTTATTTGGAATTTTATATGAAACAGTTTGGTGCGGAAGGATTGAGTTTTGATACAATTGTAGCATCCGGCATTAACTCATCAAAACCACATGCAGTACCTGGAAGAAAAAAGATGGAAAACGGTGATTTTATTACAATGGATTTTGGTTGTATTTATGATGGGTATTGCTCAGACATGACCCGTACCATTGTGCTTGGTAAGGCAAGTGAAGAACAGAAGAAGGTATATGAGATTGTATTGCGTGCACAGAAAGAGGCTTTGGACTTTATCAAAGCAGGTTATTCTGGTGCAGAAATTGATAAAGTAGCAAGAAAAATTATTAGCGATGCAGGATACGAAAAATGTTTTGGCCATGGATTGGGACATAGTGTGGGTCTGTTTATACATGAAAGTCCAAGACTTTCGCCAAGTGAAGATAGTATTTTATTAGAAAACATGACAGAGACGGTAGAACCGGGAATTTATGTTGAAGGTTTTGGTGGTGTTCGCATTGAGGATTTGGTTGTTGTCACAAAAGAGGGATGCCGGAATCTGACTCATTCACCAAAGGAACTTATTCAATTATGATAAAAAACTGATAAAAAATAGTTGAAAAAAGGGACAAACTATTATAAACTAATATAGACAATGTGTATTTTGTGGTAACGGTTCAGAGGACAATGTCATTTCGTTAAGCATGGAATATTTACAAATGAATTGGAATTCGAATAGATTTGACATTTTCAGACTATTCTTGGATGGACTGTTACATTTTGCAAAAAGAATAAAAAAATACAAAACAGGATAATGTTTAAGGAGGATTTTGAATATGATTTCAGCAGGAGATTTTAGAAATGGTATGACAATTGAATATGAAGGTAATATTTACCAGATTATTGAATTCCAGCATGTTAAACCGGGTAAGGGAGCAGCCTTTGTTCGTACAAAGTTAAAAAATATTAAGAATGGTGGTATTGTTGAAAAGACATTCCGTCCAACAGAAAAATGTCCTCAGGCTCATATTGAAAAGAGAGATATGCAGTATTTATATGCAGATGGCGATTCATACAACTTCATGGATGTAGAAACATTTGATCAGTTTGCTATGACAGAAGATCAAGTTGGAGATTCCTTAAAATTTGTAAAGGAAAATGAAATGGTCAAGATGCTTTCTCACAATGGAGATGTTTTTGCAATTGAGCCACCAATGTTCGTTGAATTAGAGATTACAGAAACAGAACCAGGTTTCAAGGGTGATACTGCAACTGGTGCAAATAAGCCTGCAACTGTTGAGACAGGTGCCACTGTAAACGTTCCATTGTTCGTTGAAACTGGAGACGTAATCAGTATTGATACACGTACAGGAGAATACTTAAAGCGTATCTAATACGATTAGCAGATAGGTGTGAAAAGGTGTTATTGCTATATTGCAATAACACCTTTTTTGCTGTTACATTAACGGTCAAAATATTTTTCTTTAATTGGTTCAATTGGCATTTCTTTTCCTGTCCAAATTTTAAAAGCCTCAGCACCTTGATAGAGAAGCATATATAAGCCATTGAATGTATGGCAACCATGTTCTTTCGCTAATTTTAAAAGTTGTGTTTCCTCTGGGTTATAAATAACATCAGAAACAATCAATCCTTCATGGAAAAGGGAGGTGTCGTTTATGATACTGGCATTTTCCTTTGGAGCCATACCTACAGAAGTTCCGTTTGTGAGAATAGAGCTATCCTTTAAGGATTGTCGGAGTGAGGTAGTATCTGCAATATCATAAAGTGCTACGTGACAATCGGTATGTTGATTTATCTTGTCAATAAATGTCTGAAAGTTCTCAAATGATTTTCCCTGTCTATTAAATACATTAATTTTTTTTACACCATCTAAGGCTGCCTGCGCACAAATGGCAGTAGCAGCACCACCAGTACCAAGAAGTGTCATGTTTTTTCCAATAATATCATAACCGGCTGCTTGGACAGACTGCATATATCCGATACCATCTGTATTATGTCCAGTTAAAATACCATTATCATTTACAACTGTATTTACAGCACCGATTAATTTTGCAGCATCGGTTAGATGATCTACATATTCGCACACAAGATTTTTGTGTGGCATAGTACAATTAAAACCGCGGCAATTCATAATTTTTAATGCTTCCACAACTTTTCCTAAGTCTTCTAAGGATACGTCAAATGCCAGATAGGCATAATCTAAATTTAGAAGTTCAAATGCTTCATTATGCATCATAGGTGAGATGCTGTGAGCAACAGGGCTACCTAATAATGCAGTTAGAATTGTATGTCCTGTAATTGTATTTTTCATCAAATCCTTCTTTCTTACCTTTTTTCTATGGATATAATAACCATCTTCTTTCTATCATAGTATAACCGAAAAAGAATTGCAAGAAAACAAGACAAGTAGGCATAAAAGAGTAGTATACAAAATATATTATTCTAGGAGTATTTTTTACAATACTTTGTTTTGGAGCAGAGTGACTATATAGAAATTTGTGTCAAGAGAGGACAAGGACATTTAATATGCATACCGGGAGGCGTTTGTATGAGGGAAAAACATGCAGCAATTGGAGTATTAGCAGGTACGATTCGGAAATTGATTGAATCGGGAGAGATTCAGAGTGATAAAATAGATGAAATCCGATTGCGCATCGGACAACCTGTATGGTTGCTATATGATAGAAAGGGTGGTTATTTATTAAAGAATGGTACCTTTGGAAAGGAAAGAAAAAAAGCACATATTGTAACAGCTCTAGAATTAAGAGAAACAATGGAATATGTAAGTGATTATTCTATGTATGCATATGAAAATCAGTTGAAACAGGGATACATAACCATACAGGGCGGTCATCGTGTTGGAATTGCCGGGAAGGTCGTGCTGGAAAATGGAAAAATAAAAACAATAACCGAAATTGGGATGTTAAATATCAGATTTGCAAGGGCATATATTGGTTGTTCCAAAAAAGTTATGCCATACATAACAGAACAAAATGATATTGTAAGTACACTGATTATTTCCCCTCCTGGAGGGGGGAAGACAACTCTTTTAAGAGATTTGATTCGAGAATTAGCATCGGAAAAGGGAGGAAAAACAGTAGGAGTTGTAGACGAACGTTCTGAAATTGCCGCGTGCTATTTGGGAATACCACAAAACGATCTAGGTGTTACGACAGATGTATTGGATGCTTGTCCCAAAGCGGAAGGGATGCTTATGTTATTGCGTTCTATGGCACCTGAGGTCATTGCAGTAGATGAAATTGGAACAAAAGAAGATTTACAGGCAATTTGTCGAGTTGCAAATTGTGGCTGTAAAATACTTGCTACGATTCACGGAAGTTCTATGGAAGAAATGAAGGAAAAAACTATTTTAAAGGAATTGATAAATAAAAATATTTTTCAGCGTTTTCTTGTTTTGGACAATCGTTTTCATGTGGGAACGATAAAGGGAATCTATAAGGAAAAAGGTCTTGTAAGAATATAAGAGAGGTGAAGAAAAATATGCTGAAAATAATAGGAAGTGTGTGTGTTTTGTTTGGCTGCTCAGCTTTAGGATTTTATTTTGTAAGTCAAATGAAAAAAAGATTACAAGAATTGTCATTTTTGCGTAAACTGCTGTTTTTTATGGAAGGAGAAATTAGACATGGATTAAAAAGTTTACCAGAAATTATGATTGCAATGAAACAAAAGTGTAGCGGAGAGTGGGCGTTGTTTTTTCAAATAGTAGGAAGAAGAATGTTAGAGGAAAGAAATGAACCTTTGGCAGTCATATGGAAAAATGCAATGTTAGAAGCTTTACAGGTCTCTAGTCTGAGTCGAGAACAGAAAAAAGAGTGGGAGGAACTAGGAAATAACTTGGGATATCTGGATCGTGAAATGCAATTGGTGTTGTTGCAGATAAGCCAAGAGCATTTCGGAGATTTTATAGAAGAAGAGAGGGAAAGATATAAAAAACATGCCAGACTTTATCAAACGTTAGGAGTCATGAGTGGGATTTTTTTAGTTGTCATCCTTATCTGAAATTTTACTCTTAGGATTGTTTGATCGCAACGTCCTAATTATATAGTCAATAGAGCAAGGAGAAATGAATGGGTATAAATTTGTTATTTAAAATTGCAGCCGTTGGTATTTTAGTATCTGTATTAGGACAGGTACTAAAACACGCAGGCAGGGAAGAACAGGCATTTTTAACTAGCCTTGCAGGGTTGCTGTTGGTGTTGTTCTGGATTGTTCCATATATATCAGAGTTGTTTGAAACGATTAAAGAATTATTTTCATTATGACAAAGGGTGAGTGCAAATGTTAAAAATAGCTTTGTTGGGAATTGTGATTGTGTTATTGGCTTTGCCGTTTCAATTTATAAAGGCAGAGTATAGTTTGTATCTGGGTTTTGTTGGGTGCTTAATTATTTTTTATTTTGTTGTTGAAAAATTAAAGGTATTAACCGGAATGGTAACCATTGTTGAACAGTATTTTCCAATGGATAATGGGTATTTGAGTATTTTGTTAAAAATGATAGGTATTACTTATATAACAGAATTTAGCATGGATTTATGTAAGGATGCAGGATATAGTGCAGTAGCAAATCAAATTGGAATTGCAGGAAAAGTAACATTATTAGGATTGAGTATTCCGGTATTGACTTCTTTACTTGCCTGTGTGTCGGAATTTTGGACAAAATAAATGTTTTTATTAGGAGATTTTACATACTAGGGGGGTGGCGTATATGCATGGGAAAAAAATAATATTAATGATTAGTATTTTTGTGGTAATTTTTTTTGTTTGTAATAAAGATATTTGCATGGCTTCCCAGAGGGATAAAAAAGAAGAAAATCAGTGGATTGCAGAATTTTTGGAGGATTCAGATATGTCTGATATTCAAAAGATTCTAAACGATAATTTAGAGGAAATCCGTTTTTCTTTTTTGGATTATATTATGGAATTACTAGAAGGAAAAAGACCGTTTTCAGTGGATGACATGGCAGGTGAGGTAAAAAATGCGTTTCTTCGTGAATTAAAGGGAAATAAAAGTCTGTGGTATCAATGTCTTGTAATAGCGTTGCTTGCCTCTTTTTTTTCTAATGTCGCTACTATTTTTCAAAATAAAATGGTAGGGGAAGTGGGATATTATATTGGATATCTTCTTTTGTTTTCTTTATTAGTAGCCGGATTTTCTAAAATTTTTGTTGTAGCCCAAAAATTATTATCTTTGTTTTTGCTTTTTATGAAGGCCTTTGTACCGGTTTACTTTATGATGGCAGCGGCATCCAACGGAAGTCTGGCAGCTATGGGTGGGTATCAGATGGCTTTGCTGGCGATTGTGACAGTTGAATGTATCATCGAAAAGATTGTATTTCCCGCGGTTCAAATATATTTTATATTGGTTTTATTAAATCATTTATCAAAAGAAGACAAGCTTAGTAAAATGTTGGAATTGATGGAACAGGGAATAAAGTGGAGTATGAAAAGCATGCTAGGCATTATTATTGGGTTAAATGCAATCCAGGGACTGTTATTGCCGGGAATACAGAAAGTACGTCAAAATGCATTTTTAAAAACGACGCGGGTTATTCCTGTTGTAGGAGATGCATTTTCGGGAGTTACGGAAACTGTGTTGAGTATAACGGGGCTTCTTCGTAATGCAATTGGTGTGGCAGGTGTAACCGCACTTTTTCTGTTAGGCATTGTTCCAGTATTAAAAATTGTTACTTATTCCTTGGTTTTTCGTGTAGAAGCAGCATTTTTACAACCTGTTGGTGAAAAAAATATTTGTGATTGCTTTACAGGAATGGCAAAAACGGCGGAATTTTTGTTATATATTGAACTGGTAACATTGCTCTTGTTTTGTTTAACCATATTGATCGTATCGTATTCTTTTGGAGGATAAACATGGAAGCGTTATATGAAATGATTCAAAAAATAGCATGTTTCTTATTATTTGTTAGTTTGATAGAACAAATAATGGCAGATAGCAAAATGAAGAAGTACATACATTTTTTTTCGGGAATAATATTATGCTTATTTTTTTTAAATACGGCAACTTCCTTTTTTGGAAAAAAGACAGATATTAAAATAAACTGGGATGTATATGATACAACAGAAATGGAAAAAAATTTTAAGATGTGGGAACAAAAAAGTCAACATATGAGCGATACGCTTATCGAGGAACAAAAGAAGGAAACAGAGCGTAATTTGGAAAAAAAAGCGGAAGGAATTGAAAATGAATGATTATATAAGAAAAATAAATTGGAAAAAGTGGATAGAAAGAGGAAAAAAGGTTGGTGTTATGCGTTTGGCATTATTGATTATAGCTGGAGTGTTACTATTACTTTCTTCTTTCGGGGGACAGGAAAATAAAAAGGAAGAGAAAAAATCGGAAACAAAACAGTTAGAACAGTTGGAAGAGTATCAGTTAAATACCTATATTGAAAACATGGAAAGTAGGCTTACAAATGTACTATCACAGGTAGATGGAATTGGAAAGGTGCAGGTTATGATCACAGCAAAGTCTACCCAGGAAAAAGTAGTCTTAAAAGATGTTCCTTATAAAAAATCTACAGTAAAGGAACAGGATGGTTCCGGAACAACGAAGGAAAGTACGGAGATGACTGGTGAGGAGGGAACGGTGTTGGAAAAACAGCAGGACGGAAGTGAAAATCCGTATATTACAAAAGAAATTCAGCCGGAAATTGAGGGAGTTATAGTGATTGCACAGGGTGCGGAGGAAAAAAGAATACAAGCAGAAATAAATGATGCTGTTGTGGCATTATTTTCCGTGCCATCTCATAAAATAAAAGTAATGAAGATGAAAAAATAAGTATCGTAGGATACAGGATGGAGGTTTATATGAAACATATATGGAAACGTAACCAGATTATTATTACAGCATTGGTTCTTATGATTGGAGTGGCGGGATATTTAAACTTTACAGATCGTTCTGTAAAAGAGACACTGAATTGGCAGAAAGACCAAAAGGAAAAGGTGGATACCGCTACGAATGCATCAGTAGAGGAAAAAACAGAAGGGGAACTTTCGGAGCAGGAATTGGCAGAGGTGGATACTACAAGTGAGGAGGAAAACGAAAATGAAAAAGTTGGAGAGGCAGTGCTTACCAATGCCAAGAGTAAAGATATTTTTTATTCTATAAAATTGGAACGAGAGCAGACAAGAGCAGAAAATAAAGAAATGTTGAATGAAGTTATTAATAATGCGAATGCTACAGAAGACCAGAAAAATGATGCAATCAATTCTATTATGGAAATTGCAACATATGCAGAAAAAGAAAATGCTGCGGAAACAGTTTTGTGTGCGAAAGGATTTGAAGGGGCAGTAGTAAGCATGAAAAACGATAATGTGGATGTGGTAATCAATAAAAAGGAGCTTACAGAACAAGAAATCACACAAATAGAAGATATTGTTACTAGAAAAACAGGTGTATCCATGGATAAAATTGTTATTTCCACAGCAAATAAGTAAAAGAATCCTAAAAAAAATTGCAAAAAAAATTAAGTTTGATATAATAGATATATATTATGTGTATATCTGTTAAAAAATGCAGAAAAGAGGATAGTAGTCATACGAAGGTTAGTCTGTTCGAACAGGTATTTTGGGAAAAACAAAGAAGACAGCAATGTCAGTAGATAGGAAAATAGGAGGTAGTAAAGTGGCGAAAGAGATGGAAAAGGCAGGAGCCTATAATGTATTAGAAGAAGGAACAGTTGGAGAAGTACAGATTGCGGATGAAGTTGTGGCAATCATTGCAGGTTTAGCAGCTACAGAAGTAGAAGGTGTTGCATCTATGGCCGGAAATATTACCAATGAATTGGTAGGAAAGCTTGGTATGAAAAATCTTGCAAAAGGAGTAAAGGTAGAAATTAATCCAGAGGATGTAGTAGTTGATATGGCATTGAACATGGAATATGGATATAATATACCAAAAACATCGGAAACCGTGCAGGATCGAGTAAAGAATGCCATTGAAAATATGACTGGTTTACATGTTGCTGAAGTGAATATTAGAATTGCAGGGGTTGCAATCTAACACAAATGGGAAGACTAAGAGGAGTGTGTAGACAAAGGAAAAGATAGGAGTAAATTTAGAATGACACGTAGAGAATGTAGAGAACACTTGATGGTATTGCTTTATCAGGGAGAGTTTTATAAACCTGAGGAATTAGAAGAACAGGTTTCAAATTATTTAGAAAATGTTGAGAATCCTAGAAAAAAAGATATTGCATATATAAGGGAAAAATATGAGCGCGTGTTGGAGTGTATAGAACAGATCGATTCCATTATTGAAAATGTCTCAGACGGTTGGAAAATCAAAAGAATGGCAAAAGTTGATCTTGCAATTATGCGTCTTGCTGTTTATGAGATAAAGTATGATGAGGACATACCTGTGAGTGTTGCAATTAACGAGGCAGTAGAAATTGCAAAAAAATATGGGCAGGATGAGTCACCATCTTTTGTCAATGGAGTATTAGCAAAGGTTGCAGATTCGCTAGAATAGTATAGATGTATTTGTATAGTTTGCCGGGAGCCGTAACTATTTGAGCACTGGCTTGCATTGTTACGGCATGATAGAAAAAGGTTGAAGATACTTCAACCTTTTTCTATCATAGAGGGAAATTAGTGATACGTTTTGGTTAGATTTGTATATTTAAAATGAAAAATCATGTTTGACTGCATTGAAAAAGATATACTGTGCAAAAACATGCTATCATCCTGTGTTTGGGATAAGGAGTCAGAATTATGAGAGAAAAAGCATATTGGGTTTCGGAAATCAATCGTTATATTAAGCATATTTTTGATTCGGATTTTGCCCTTGGTAGAATTTATATAAAAGGCGAAGTTTCAAATTGTAAATACCATTCTTCTGGGCATATTTATTTTACTTTGAAGGACAATCAGAGTCAGTTATCCTGCATTATGTTTGCCTCCAATCGAAGCGGGCTTGCATTTGAATTGCAAGAGGGGCAATCTGTTGTAGTGTTTGGCAATATAACAACATATGAAAAAGAAGGAAAATATCAGCTTTATGCCAAAGAAATTAAGTTAGATGGAGCAGGTGTTTTGTTTGAAAAGTATATGCAGTTAAAGAAAGATTTAGAGGAAGAAGGCTTATTTGCGTCTGAATATAAGCAGCCAATACCTACATTCTCTAAGAAGATAGGAATTGTTACAGCAATTACAGGTGCTGCTATTCACGATATACAAAGCATTGCAACCCGTAGAAATCCGTATATCCAATTATATTTGTATCCGGCACAGGTGCAGGGACAAGGAGCCGCTGAGACAATTGTACGTGGCATTCAAGTCTTGGATCAAATGGATATGGATGTAATTATTGTTGGGCGAGGCGGAGGTTCTATTGAAGATCTATGGGCATTTAATGAAGAAATGGTAGCGAGGGCAATTTTTGAGTGTTGTACACCGATTATTTCCGCAGTGGGACATGAAACAGATGTTACCATTGCAGATTTCGTAGCAGATTTAAGAGCTCCTACGCCGTCGGCTGCAGCAGAGTTAGCTGTGGCGGACATACGAGAAGTGATGTTACAGTTAAAGGAATACGAAAAAGCTTTGTTGGAAAAAATGACAGGAAAAATACAAAATTATCGAAATCGTTTGGAAAATCGTAAATTGCGTCTGGAACATGCAAATCCTATTACGCAGTTACAGCAAAAGCGACAGTATTTATTGGGGCTGGAAGAAAAGCTGGAAAATAGTATGAATAATAAATTAAAACAGGAAAAATATAGACTGGCAATTTTTTCAGAACGTTTGGAGGGATTATCTCCTCTGCGAAAACTGCAACAAGGGTATGCATATTTGACGGATGCGAAGCAGAATGCAATAAAATCGATAAAAAATGTAAAAGAAAAAGAAACTATTATTGTATCTGTAATAGATGGTGATATTATTGCAAATGTAGAAAATACGATAGATAGAACGAGAAAATAGAATGGAGGTAAAAAAATGGCTGGAAAAAGCAAAACATTAGAGGATTCCTTTGCTGCATTGGAACAAATTCTTGAAAAATTAGAGACAGAAGAAGTATCATTGGAAGATTCTTTTAAATTATATCAGGATGGTATGAAGTTAATAAAAAAATGTAATCAATCTATTGATAAAGTAGAAAAAGAATTAGTTGTTATTTCGGAGGAATAGTACATTGAAAGCATTTCAGGAAGAGTTAAAGAGTCGTGTTGATTATATAGAGCAAGTTATAAAGGAGTATTTGCCAAAAGAAGAAGGATTTCAAGAGACTGTGATAAAGGCTATGAATTATAGTGTTTTGGCAGGTGGAAAACGTTTACGCCCAATGCTGATATTAGAAAGTTTTCGTTTGTTTGGTGGTACAGATACAAAGTTGATTGAGCCATTTATGGCTGCCATGGAGATGATTCATACGTATTCCTTGGTTCATGATGATTTGCCTGCCATGGATGATGATGCATATCGGCGCGGGAGAAAAACAACACATATTGTATATGGGGAAGCTATGGGAATTTTAGCAGGAGATGCGCTTTTGAATTATGGATTTGAAGTGGCAACCAATGCATTTTCGCAGGCTGTAGATTTGCAACGGGCAACCAGAGCATATACAATTTTGGTGAAAAAACCGGGAATATATGGTATGCTGGGTGGACAGGCTGTTGATGTGGAAAACTGTGATCGACCAATGAAACAGGAGAAATTGGATTTTATATATGATTTAAAGACAGGAGCATTGATTGAGGCTTCTATGATGATTGGAGCAATTATGGCAGACGCATCAGATGCAGAAGTAAAAGAGATTCAACTGGCGGCGAAAAAAATAGGTCTTGCATTCCAAATACAGGATGATATTTTAGATGTGGTCGGAGAGGAAGACAAAATAGGGAAACCAGTAAAGAGTGATGAAAAAAATCATAAGACAACATATGTTACGCTTTTGGGGATTGAAAAGGCAAAAGCATCCGTAGAACAATTATCAATGGAGGCAATTCAGATATTGAATGGTTTTACATACAAAAATGTATATTTAGAACAACTGGTAAACTATTTAATATATAGGGAAAAATAAAAATGGAATGTACAATAAGAATGGAGGCGTTAGTATGCCTGGAATATTAGATCGTATAAATGAAGCAAATGACATAAAAAAAATTTCAAAAGAGGACTATGCAAAGCTGGCACAGGAAATAAGAGAATTTTTGTTAGAAAAAGTCAGTCAAAATGGTGGACATTTGGCATCCAATTTAGGAGTTGTGGAGCTTACCATGGCATTGCACCTTTTTTTGGATTTTCCTGAAGATCAATTAGTATGGGATGTAGGACATCAGGCATATGTGCATAAAATTTTAACAGGCAGAAAAGACCAATTTGATACATTGAGACAATTAGATGGAATGAGCGGTTTCCCTAAATGTAAAGAGAGTACCGCAGATGCCTTTAATACAGGGCATAGTTCCACTTCTATTTCTGCTGCTTTGGGTATGGCAAGAGCACGTGATTTGTTAAAAAAACATAATAAAGTGGTTGCTGTAATTGGTGATGGTGCTTTATCTGGTGGAATGGCATTTGAGGCATTAAATAATGCAGCTAGACTCAAAACGAATATGATTGTTATTTTAAATGATAATAATATGTCTATTTCCGAAAATGTAGGAGGAATGGCAACATATTTAGGAAAGTTGCGTACGGATGTAAGATATACAAAGTTTAAAACAGGTGTGGAAAGAACACTTCTAAAAATGCCTCAGGTAGGGGAACGAATTATGGAGACGATGCGGCGATCGAAAGAATCCATAAAACGTTTTGTGGTTCCCGGAATGTTATTTGAAGATATGGGGATTACGTATCTTGGTCCGATTGATGGACACAATATACAAGGCATATATACGATGTTGGAACGCGCACAATATGTAAAAGGTACTGTCATCGTACATGTTATTACAAAGAAAGGAAAGGGATATCGGTTTGCGGAACGTTACCCATCACATTTTCATGGTGTAAATTCTTTTGATGTCAATACCGGAAAGAGTAAAAGTAAAAAAACGGCACCTACGTATACGGATATATTTAGCAAAAAGCTGGTAGAGTTGGCAATGAAAGATAAACGTATTACTGCGATTACTGCTGCGATGCCAAGCGGTACAGGATTACAGGCATTTAAGGAAAAGTTTCCAAGAAGATTTACAGATGTAGGTATAGCAGAAGAACATGCAGTTACGTATGCAGCTGGAATGGCAAAGGCGGGAATGATACCGGTGGTTGCAATTTACTCTACCTTTATGCAACGGGCTTATGATCAGGTTTTGCATGATGTTTGTCTTGGAAAATTCCCAGTTGTTTTTATTTTAGACCGGGCAGGGATTGTTGGAAATGATGGAGAGACACATCAGGGGATCTTTGATTTGTCCTTTCTTGGAAGTATTCCCAATTTGACAATCTTGGCACCGAAAAATGCGATAGAATTAGAAAAAATGTTAGAGTATGCTGTTTCCTTTGGTGGACCAATCGCGATACGTTTTCCAAGAGGAACTGCATGTTTGGAAATGACAGATACACAGGAGCCGATGGTGTATGGAAAAAGTGAGTTGTTGCACAAAGGTAGTCGAGTAGTGCTTCTTGCTGTAGGTAGTATGGTGAAACATGCCGAAAAAGTACGGGAATTGTTGTTACAAGATGGCATAGATGCTACTGTTGTGAATGTAAGATTTATAAAGCCGATTGATGAGGTGATGCTTGAAAGATTAGCAGAAGATCATACACTGTTTGTTACAATGGAAGAAAATGTGGAGTCGGGCGGATATGGACAACATGTGGCAAGTTTTATTTGTGATCATGCATTGCCGGTAAAACATCTCAATATATCTATTAAAGATTGTTTTGTGGAGCATGGAAAAGTATATGAATTATACCAACGCCTTGGATTGGATCCTCAAAGTATATATGAGGAGATACAAAAAAAGCTGAAAAATGAGTATTGATAAATAGGGTTAGAAATTGTTTTGACAATTGACAGACCGTTGTATCATCATTAGAAATGGAGAAAACGATGAAAGAACCAAAAGAACGATTAGACGTATTACTTGTAAAACGTGGATTAGCAGAGTCAAGAGAAAAAGCAAAGGCTATTATCATGTCTGGAAATGTATTCGTAAATGAACAAAGAGAAGATAAAGCTGGAACGATGTTTCCGGAAAAAGTATCTATTGTTGTGAAAGGTCATTCTATGAAATACGTAAGCCGTGGTGGATATAAATTGGAAAAGGCAATTGAAGAGTACGGTGTATCTGTGAAAGACAAAGTCTGTATGGATGTAGGTTCCTCTACAGGTGGGTTTACAGACTGCATGTTACAAAATGGTGCTAAAAAGGTATATGCTGTAGACGTGGGAACCAATCAGCTTGCATGGAAGTTAAGACAGGACGAACGTGTTGTTTCTATGGAAAAAACAAATATACGTTACCTTGAACCGGAACAGATTGCAGATCGAATTGCATTCGCCTCTATTGATGTGGCATTTATCTCATTAACGAAAGTTTTAGTTCCAGTTCGTGAATTGTTAGAGGACGAGGGAGAAGTTGTCTGCCTTATTAAACCGCAGTTTGAAGCAGGACGTGAAAAAGTTGGAAAAAAAGGTGTAGTTAGAGACAAAAGTGTACATTTGGAAGTAATTGAGATGGTTACAGAATTTGCAAGAAATATTGGCTTTTTGCCATTACAATTAGATTATTCTCCAATCAAAGGTCCAGAAGGAAATATCGAATATCTTCTCTATATTCGTAAAACAGGAAGTGAACCTGTTACAGAGGAAGATCCAATTACGTTGGAATTTATGAAGGAAGTTGTGGAAAAGTCACATCAGACATTGTAATATATGGATATAGTTCTGAACAGTTGTGTATATCTGGCGGAAAAACAGTCGCAAAAGTGGGTGCAAGGGAGATTCCGAGAGTACATTAAATATAGAATGGAGGAAATTGATGAAGCATTTCTTTGTAATATCCAACGAAAGTAAGGATAAAGATTTAAAGACTGCATATGGCATCAAAGAATACTTAATACAAAAGGGTTGTATCTGTCATGTGGCAACCGATTATGGGTTGGATGAGACAAAAGAATTTTCTACTTGTATAGATGAGATTCCAATAGAGACGGAGGCAATCATTGTATTAGGTGGAGACGGAACTTTTTTACAGGCTGCAAATGATGTGAGCAGTCTTGCGTTACCGATGCTTGGTGTAAATATGGGAACATTGGGATTTTTGACTGATATTGAAAAAAATCAAATATATGGAGCAATCGATCAACTTCTTCGAGATGAATATCGTTTAGAGGACAGAATGTTATTATCCTGTACATATACGAAGGAAAGCGGAGAACTATGTCATACATTGGCATTAAATGATGTTGTTATAAATAAAGGAAGGCTATATCATTTGCTATGTGTGAAGGTCTATATCAATAATGAGTTACTGGATCAATATATAGCAGATGGAGTCATTGTTTCTACTCCAACCGGTTCAACCGGATACAATCTTTCAGCAGGTGGTCCTGTTATGCAACCAACAATGGAGGGAATCATTATTACGCCAATTTGTCCCCATTCTCTAAACAATCGCAGTCTTGTAATATCGGCAGAAGATGAAGTGGTATTGGAGTTAGAGCCACTTCGTGGAGAGGCAGAAAACGAGGGGATATTGATTGTAGATGGTATGGTACAAAAAGCGATGTACGGTGGTGAACGAGTGCATATAAAAAGGGCAAAACAGAACAGCCGTCTATTAAAAGTGGGCAAAACAAGTTTCTTTGAAGTATTTCATGAAAAGTTAGGTATGGGGAAAGAAAATGTATAGTGCTATAGTTTTAAGTGATGAGCAGTTTCACATAGACACAGGTAGAAGGTGAAAAGATTGAAAATAAAAAGACATGCAGAGATATTAGACTTGATTAGCAGGTATAATATTGATACACAGGAAGAACTTACAAATCGTTTGCAACAGGCGGGATTTAAGGTGACACAGGCAACAGTGTCCAGAGATATAAGAGAATTAAAACTTACAAAAGTAGCCGGAGACAATGGAAAACAAAAATATGTTGTTTTACAGAAGCCTAAATCAGACTTATACGATAAATATGTACAGGTATTGCGGACTGGCTATTTATCTATGGACAAAGCACAGAATATTCTTGTTATAAAAACGGTTTCTGGTATGGCTATGGCTGTAGCAACGGCTGTGGATGAATTACATATCAATGGAGTGGTTGGGACGATTGCAGGCGATGATACTGTGATGTGCGCTGTACGTGACAATGAGGAAATTGTCCGAGTGATGGAACAAATCAAAAAATTAGTTTAAAGAATAGAACTGCAACACACTGTTACCTTAAGAGAGCATGCCTGGAAGAAATACTTGTCAGGTGGGGAAAATGGTGTTAAAATAAATAAGTTGACGTGTCGAAAAATCGTATCTTATACGTGAAATAGAAAATATAGGAGGAAATTATGTCAGGACATTCAAAATTTGCGAATATTAAACATAAGAAAGAGAAGAACGATGCTGCAAAGGGAAAAGTATTTACCATCATTGGTAGAGAAATTGCAGTTGCTGTAAAAGAGGGAGGTCCGGATCCTGCAAACAATAGTAGACTTCGTGATGTAATAGCAAAAGCGAAGGCAAATAATATGCCAAATGATACCATAGACAGAGGTATCAAAAAGGCTGCAGGCGATGCGAATTCTGTAAATTATGAACAGGTAACATATGAAGGATATGGTCCAAATGGAACGGCAATCATTGTTGTTGCATTAACAGATAACAAAAATAGAACAGCATCCAATGTTAGAAATGCATTTACAAAAGGAAATGGTAATGTTGGTACACAGGGTTGCGTGTCTTACATGTTTGATGAAAAAGGTCAGATCATTATTGCAAAAGAAGAGTGCGATATGGCATCGGACGATTTGATGATGCTTGCATTAGATGCAGGCGCAGAAGATTTTGTGGAGGAAGAGGATAGTTTTGAAGTTTTAACAGATCCAAATGATTTTAGTATGGTTCGCGAGGCACTAGAAAAGGAAAACATTCCTATGGCACAGGCGGAAGTTACCAGAATTCCACAAACTTATGTAACACTTTCAGATGAACAGGATATTAAGAGCATTCAGAAAACCTTAGATTTATTGGATGAAGACGATGATGTGCAGCAGGTATATCATAACTGGGATATGCCAGATGAAGAATAAGATAGCTTAGGTAAACCAAAACACCCCCAAAAGGTTATGCTTTTGAGGGTGTTTTGAATTTATAGCTGTAATGAGTCAAAGTTTACGTTTGTGAGAGAACTTGGTGAATGCTGCTGTCACTTGAAATTTGAAAAGCGTATTTCTTGTAGTTTTTGTTTTGTCTAATTTATTTTTCTATTAGTAAATAAAGGAATTATGTCGATAAAAAATAGAAAGGGAGGAGATTACCATGAAAGAGTGGGCGCAAAGAGAAAAAGAAAGAAAACGGCTATATGTTTATTTTATATTAATTGTTGCATTAGCGGTTAGTCTGTTTGCGATTCGATGGGGAATGAAATCGGAAGCAGCGGATGAATACTATATAACAACGGGAGGAGATCCGTTTACAAAGGTGACGCAGGGTGGTACGATTACAATTACAAATGATGAAACCTTGACTGTTAATGGAGTGAAAAATACAGATACAATAAAATGGAAATTAACAGATTCTAATCAAAATGTTGTTGTTATAAAAAGTGCTACAGGTGCGGCTGTGTCAGAATTTACTGGTCAAAACTGCCGGATAGAAGTGAAGGGAATAGGAAGTACACCTCTAAGTGTAATGGTTAATGATCAGGAAATTTTATGTACACTTAAGGTGGCTTGGGGAATCGATACTTCAGACCAAAAAGTGTTCCAGCGTGTAAAAAGTACAGATATAGATAAAGTGGCAATACTTTCTATGAGTGGAGGTGCTTCAAAATATCCTTCTTCAGCAGAAATTTCTGTTGGATTGAAAAGTAAAACAAATTTGACTTGGAATAGTGAAAATGAAAATATTGTCAAAGTAGAACCTAAGCCGGATACTACGGTTAAGACTACAACGGACTCAAGTATAGTGGTAAGTGGTTCTGCTGTTATTATAAATGCAGTGGGTGCGGGAAAAACAACCATTTCTGTGAGTGATGGAAATCACACAGCGAGCATTGGTGTTTATGTATTGCCACAAATAATAAATGTAGATGGACAGACATCTACAAATGGTACATATACCATTAATACTGGAGCTATTATGCAGACAAATGCTAAATTTACTACTGAGGCAGAGGGAATTAAAGATAGAATGCAATGGGCAATTTATCAGTATGACGAGAGTAAGGGAAATTATACCCTTTTAAAAACTTCCTTTGATGAGGATGCAGATACAGATCTGATTTCTCTAAAAACAGTTAGTGAGGAACATAGAGATCAGTTAAAAGTGATTGGTAAGGCAGGAAGCTATAATATTAAATTTTATCCTGCAGGATTGTATACAGAGGAAGAAATAAGAGCCTCCAAAACCGGAAATGATATTGGAAACATTAACGCAACTTCTGTAAGTGTTATTATTAAAAATAAAGAAACGAAGAATATCAATTTGAATAAAGGGGATAAATTAAATTTATCTGAGGCATTAAATATTAGCGTAAAAGATTTGATAGATAAATATAAAGTATCTACGTATCTTAATGGAGATTCTACCAAGGAAGTAACTTCACCTTATATTAAATATGACAGAACAAATCAAATCATTGAGGCATTACAGGAAACAGAGAATAATTATTTGACCGTTGACGTAAAAGAAATTGCTACGGGAAGAATTGTGGCATCGTTTGATATTCGTATCGTGGAGGGACTGTTGCTTAACATGAGCAATATAAGTGTTCCGGTTGGCGGAGAAATGCAATTATTCGTTACAACAGGTTCTTATGACGGAAAACTAACATGGAAGAGTAGCGATGAAAAATATGTTACCGTAGATGAAAATGGTTTGATAAAAGGTGTAGCAAAGACCAATCAAGATGTAACGGTTACTGTTACACAAAAAATGTCTGACGGAACTTTAAAGGTGGCATCTTGTAAGGTAAAAGTAGACGAGAGTATAAAAGATTTAAAATTAAGCGAGACAGAGACAAAGATTGTAGAAGGGGAGAAAAAAACGATCACAGCCACATTTACCCCAAATCGAAAAGATGCACCATTACATTGGATCAGTAGTGATACTAGTGTATTTACGGTAGAAGAAGCATCGGATAAAAAAAGTGTTATAGTTACAGGTGTGAAGGCTGGAACAGCGGTTCTAACTGCACTAAATGAGGATAATTATGTAACCGCAGTATGTAAGATTGACGTTGTTTCTGAGGTTAAAAGCATAACATTACCAACTGATAATATAACAGTAAGTTTAAAACAAGAATATGTGAGATTGATAGCAACTTGTCAGCCAGCAACTGCAAAGTATAATGCATTGGTTTGGAAGTCAGAAAATGTATCAGTTGCAACTGTAGATGAGGAAGGATTAGTCACTTTAAAAGCTCCGGGTAGAACAAGAATTTATGTGTCACCATCTTATGATCCAACCCATTCCATTTATGCAGAATGTTGGATTACTGTAAAGCAGGAAGCAGAGAGTATTACGTTGGATACACATGAAATCACCGTTAATGTTGGAGCAACCAAAGGGATGAAATATACTTTGGCACCAGATGGTTCTACGACAAATGTAACATGGTCCTCATTGGATGAGAAGATTGCAAAAGTAGACGAGAAAGGACAAATAACAGGATGCAAAGCTGGAAAAACCTATGTAATTGCTACAACAACAGAAGGTATTTCGGATATTTGTGTGGTAAATGTATTACAGCCGGCAACTGGTATTACTTTTTCTGAACAGGAAGTAACCATTGCGAATGGATCTACCTATGTAATACCATATGCGTTAACACCAGAAGATGCCACTTCAACGGTTTCTTGGAAATCAATGGATCCAGGGATTGTTTCCGTAGGGGAAGACGGTGTACTTACCACACATAAAGTGGGAGAAACTTATGTGATTGCAACAATTGCAGAAGGATATTCTGCAACTTGTAAAATAAAAGTAATTGAAAAGTCAACAGGTATTACATTAAGTAAAAAAGAATTAACATTGGAAAATGGACATAGCGAAAAAATAGAATATGTTTTAGCACCACAAGGGGCAACTACAACATTAACATGGAAGTCATTGGATTCAACGATTGCAACAGTAGATGGAAATGGAAATGTTGTGGCAAAAAAGGCAGGATATACTTATATTATAGTTACAAGTTCTGATGGATATTCGGAAACTTGTAAAGTAACGGTAACACAGCAGGCAGCAGGAATAAGCTTGGAAATGACGGAATTGACATTAGGTGTCGGTGATTCTTATAAAGTAGGAGTTACAATTACACCGGAAGATAGTACAGAGCGTGCAATTAACTGGTTTTCACAAAACAGTAAGATTGCTTCCGTGAATAGTGATGGAACAATTACCGGAGTATCCGTTGGAACAACTGTTATATTTGCCAGAATTCCATCTGGTGAAATGACACAATTAACCGTGACGGTAAATACAAAATTGGGAGGTATGAAACTTAACACCACTAAAAAGAAAATAACTGTTGGAGGTTCTTTTACTTTAAAACCAATTTTCGCCCCAGCAAATGCAACGAATAAAAAAGTTACTTGGGCTACTTCAAATAAGGCAGTAGCAACGGTAAGTGCAAATGGTGTTGTAAAAGGGAAAAAAGGTGGAACTGCAATGATAACCTGTGTTTCTAAGCAGGGAGGCTATACAGCAAATTGTATTGTGACAGTTGTTGAAAAAGTGACATCTGTAAAATTAAATCATACCAGTCAAAAAGTAAAAGTTGGAAGAAGTTTACAGTTAAAGGCTACGGTGTCATCTAATGGGGCAACAAATAAGAAATTAAAATGGACAAGTAGCAATAAAAAAATTGCGACGGTAAATAGTAAAGGAAAAGTAACAACGAAAAAAGTTGGTACTTGTACCATTAAAGCAAAAGCTACAGGTGGAAGTGGCGCATATGCTACTTGTAAGGTTCGTGTCATTAGACAAGTTACCAGATTAAGCATTAGTCAGTCATATATTAAGCTGTATGTAGGTAATTCCAAATTGCTAAAGTCTAGAGTAAGACCATCGAATGCAACGAGTAAGAGAGTTAAATGGACGTCTTCAAATTCTAAGATTGCAATAGTTAGCAGTAAGGGAAAAGTAACAGGCGTTAAAAAGGGAACAGCAAGGGTTAGTGTAAAAACAACAGATGGAAGTAATATCAAGGCGACTTGTGTGGTAAAAGTAATGAAAAAAGTACCAGTATCGTCTATAACAGTTAGTGCTTCTGATATTACTATGGTACGAGGAACTTCACAAAGTGTATCGGTTGCCGTTTCACCAACAGATACAACCGATCGAATTCATTATGCCAGTGATAATCGTGCAGTTGCAACAGTAAGTTCAGGAGGACGTATTAAGGCACATCGTCCAGGAACAGCAAGCATTATTATATCTGCATCCAGCGGACAGGAAGTTTCCATTAATGTAACGGTTGTGGGATTAAACAAAACTTCTATTACGATGGAACAGTATGATTCGGATGATTTATGGGTAGAAGAAATTACTGACGATGTAAAATGGACATCGTCTGATCCGTCCGTTGCAAGAGTAACAAATGGAAAAGTGGTAGGAAGGAAAGTGGGTACATGTACAATTACTGCTACTGTTCATGGCGTAAGACTATATTGTAGTGTGCGAATTACGAAAATAAAATAAAAAGATTGACAGGAAGTGTTTCTTGGAAGATAAATTCTAAGGAACACTTTTTGTTACTCTATAAGAAAGTGCGTCCTATAAGTAAAACGCTTTGATGTGCACAGATGCATAAGGAAGATGGTTGCAAAAGGCGTGTTTTGTATTTTTTATAAACTTGTCTTGTAAAACACTTGAAAATCGAACATATGTATGGTAATATAAAAACAAACAAATGTTTGGGATGAGTGGAGGCGAGGATATGCTAGTTAGTTTACATGTGAAAAATTTAGCACTTATAGATGAGATAGAAGTTGATTTTAAAAATCATTTGAATATTCTTACTGGAGAGACAGGGGCTGGAAAGTCAATTATTATTGGGTCCATTAATATGGCATTGGGAGGAAAGGCTTCATCTAGTATGGTTCGTGCAGGGGCAGAGTATGGACTTGTGGAGCTTATTTTTGAGGTGAATCAAGATAGAATATTTGATAAAATGCGGGAGATGGAGCTTCCAGTAGAAGGAAGACAGATTATATTGTCTCGAAAGATTATGAAAAATCGTAGCGTATGTAAGATTAATGGAGAAACGGTTACTATGGCAACGGTTCGGGAATTATCTGGGTATTTGATTGATATACATGGACAACATGAACACCAGTCGTTGATGTCGAAAGAAAAACATTTAGATATTTTAGATCAGTATTGCAAACATGAGATAGGTGATACTTTAGAAGAAATTGCACAATTATACAAAGATTATAAAAAGGCATTGGATGAATATAATAAAAAGGATGTTTCACAGGAAGAACGGGCAAGACAACTGGCATTTATGGAATATGAAAAAAAAGAGATTGAGCAGGCTGACTTGAAAAAAGGGGAAGATGAGGAACTGGAAATTTCTTACAAACGTTATGCGAATGCTCAACAGATTGTAGAAAACTTACAGGAAGTGCATCAGATTACAGCAGAAGGGATGATGGCGGTAAATGACCAGATCGGACATGCTGCCAGGCAGCTTTGTAAAGTGTCGGAGTATGATACATCACTGAAAAATTTGTTAGAGCAACTTCAAAATATTGAGGAATTGGTAAGTGACTTTAATTATCAATTACAAGATTATATGGGAAATATGGAATATGATGAAGCCACATTTATGGAACTGGAAAATCGATTAAACTTATATCAGAATTTGAAAATGAAATATGGGGATTCTGTGGAGCAGATTATGGACTACTATGAAGAATTAGAAGAAAAGATTTTGCAGTACAAGGAATATGATCTGTATTTAGAAGAGTTACAAAAGAGAGTGGAAAAAAAGAAAAAGGCATATTTAAAATGTGCAAAACGTCTGAGTGATTGTCGAAAGAAGAATGCGTATATTTTAGCAGAACAAATTAAAACAGCACTGTTGGAACTTAATTTTTTAGATGTTCAATTTGAAATTCAGGTTGCACAAAAGGAAAACTATTCTGCGAAAGGAATAGATGATGTGGAATTTCTTATTTCTACGAATCCGGGTGAAGCAGTACAGTCTTTGGGAAAAGTGGCATCTGGAGGCGAATTGTCGAGAATTATGTTGGCTATAAAATCGGTATTAGCGCAACAGGATGAAATCGAAACATTGATTTTTGACGAAATAGATGTGGGAATTAGTGGAAGAACAGCACAAAAAGTGTCTGAAAAAATGGCTGTTATCGCAAAAAAACATCAAGTATTATGCATTACACACTTGCCTCAAATTGCAGCAATGGCGGATGAACATTTTATTATCGAAAAATCGGTTTATGCAGAGAAAACAACGACACATATTCATTCGCTTAGTCAGGAGGGAAGTGTGGACGAATTGGCAAGAATGCTAGGTGGAGCGGAAATAACAGACACTGTGCGGGAAAGTGCACAAGAAATGAAAAAATTAGCAAAACAAAAAAAGGTAGTCTAAAAAGTAATAACAGCTTTTTTACACACTTAAGTAACGAATAGAAATTTAGATTTTAGGTACACTATAGATGTAACATTTCTGCTAGTCTGAACTGTTATCTATAAACAATGAAATTTATATTCGATAGGGAGGAATAGGTGTGGATGGAAAGAAAAAATATAGGATAGTATTACTTTTGTTCTTACTTATTGATATTGTTTTGATTATGTTTTTCCTTTATATGAAATTGGAAAAACGGATTCCCGATAAACTATATATGTACGAAGAACAAGAGGAAAAATTTGAATTTTCACTTCCGCTTGAAGCTAGTATGAAAAAAGGTACAACACAGGTGATAGCAAATCAAACCAAGCAGATAAAACAAAATATAATATTTAATTTTGGAGAGCCTTTTTCCTTGTATGCAAAGGAAAAAGGTTCTTATCACATAGGTTTAAAATTGTTTGGGATTTTTCCAGTGCATAGTATTGCATTAAATGTAATAGAGGAGCAGGAATTATATCCGGGGGGACAAGTAGTTGGAATTAAGATTGATACCAATGGTTTACTTGTGCTTGGGACTGGAACAGTGGTTTCTAATAATGGTGAGTCAGAGGAACCGGCAAAAAATATTGTGCAGTCTGGTGATTATATAGAAAAAATCAATGGAAAAAAAGTCGAGAATAAAGAAGAGTTGGTTCAACAATTAGAACAACTTTCGAATGAAAAAGTGATTTTAGAATTGAAAAGAGGAGAGGAAATTGTAAAGGTTTTAATAAATGCAATTGAAACAGAGAGAAATCATTATAAACTTGGAATATGGGTCAGAGATGATACACAGGGAATTGGAACACTTACGTATACTACAAAAGATGGAGAATTTGGTGCTTTAGGGCATGGTATTAATGATGTGGATACAGGAACTTTGATGGAAATTAAAGATGGTTATTTATGTGAAGCTGGTATTTTTAAAATAAAAAAGGGACAAAAAGGGAATCCTGGGGAAATTACCGGATATTTAAAAAAGGGAGAGGAAAATCGTTTGGGAAAAATACAAAGTAATACAGCTTTTGGTATCAAAGGAAAATTGTTACCTGGGAAAAATTTTGAAAAAAAAGCATATCCCATTGCATTGAGACAACAGGTAAAAACAGGAAAAGCATATATACGGTGCCAACTTACAGATAAAGTAGAGGAATATGAAATTAAGATTAATAAAATCAATATCAACAATAAAAATAGAGATATGGTACTTCAGATTACGGATGAAAGATTGTTGCAGCTTACGAATGGAATTGTGCAAGGAATGTCAGGTTCTCCTATTATACAAAAAGGAAAAATAGTGGGAGCTGTAACACATGTTTTTGTAAATGAACCAGCAAAAGGTTATGGAGTTTTTGTTGAAAATATGATAGGACAATGAAAATTGCATCCAGTTAGTGTTTTTTTGACATATAAAAGGATTAAGCTAGTTCTTGTGCGGAAAAAGACATTTGCAAAATATTCGAATACTCGAAAAAGGAAAAATTTTATGCTATACTTATAAAGAAATGATAGACAAGAATAAACAAAATGTTATAAGGCAGTAGCATGAATGATGAAATACAATGATGGAAAAAGGAAGGTAACGATGAAAAACAAGAGAAAAAAAGGGGTTTATTGGAAAAAGTTTTTCTATTTAGTTGTGGTGAGTATTGCATGTACTGGAATAAGTGGGCATGCACTGCGGATAAATGGAGAAAAAATGACAACTATTTTAAAAACACAGAATTTTAAGGCAAAGGCAGAAACGGCTTCTAAAACAACAAAAGCTGTGTTAGGGCAACCAAAATGTATTACGGTCACAGCGGTAAAAAAGAAAATTGTAATTACATGGAAAGCACTGCAAAAGGTAGATGGATATGAAATATACGAAGCACAAGAGGATAGAAAGTACAAATCGATAGGCTCTACGACAAAAAGTAAGCTTGTTTTGTCAGGCAAAAATATAGAAAAAAGCTATTATTATTATGTACGGGCGTATGTCAAAAAAAATGGCAAAAAAGAATATGGAAAAAGAAGTAAGATTGTATCGGTGAAAATTCCTGCAACGGGAACTTCAACAATAAAGAATTTTTTAAGAACGGCAATGGCACCGGTAGGCTCTACTATGTATGTTTGGGGTGGTGGATGGAACAAGGCAGATACAGGCGCGGGGACCGATGCAAAACATCTTGGTGTTTGTGCAGCATGGAGAAAATTTTCAGAAAATAAAACAGCAAATTATAATTATAAGAATTATAGATATCAGATACATAATGGATTGGATTGTTCTGGATTTGTTGGATGGAGTGTATACAATGTTTTACATACAAAGAATGGAGAAAAGGGTTATGTTTATTCTTCTAAAAAACAGGCAAAACAATTTTCTAAAATGGAATTCGGGACGTATAAATCATCTTCCAAAGTCAAAAATTATAAGCCTGGCGATATTATGAGTTCTGATTGTAATTGTTGTGGACATGTATGGATTGTGATAGGTGCATGTAAAGATGGTAGTGTGGTGTTGTTACATTCCTCTCCGGCAGGAGTGCAAATTAGTGGAACCGTTACTCCAAATGGAAAGAAAAACAGTGAGGCATGTAAACTGGCAAAAACATATATGAAAAAATATTATGCTAGCTGGTATCGAAAATTTCCAAGAGTAGATAGAGGAAGTACCTATTTAAAACATTATGGGCAAATGCGTTGGAAAACCACCGGTAAAAATGTGATTTTGTCTGATCCGGAGGAATATAAAAATATGAGCGCCAAACAAATTTTAAAGGATTTGTTTGATACAAATTAACCGTGAGGAAGCCGCTGGTTTGGCAGCGGACTGTCATGACCTTGTACAGATTTTTTGAATGAAGAGAAAAATGGTTATGAATAATAAGGTGGAATAAGAAAGAGAGCTTTTATACAAGGATAGATAAAGTGGATTATTTGAAAATCTTTGTAAATAGAATAGGTAGAAAACAGGAGAAGTATGAACAGATGGATAAAAAGCAGACAGGAATAGTATTAGGCGTTGTGTTGATTGTGATTCTATTATTTTGCAAGCCCTTTGTTGAAAGATTTACACAACAAAAACATACGGATAGGATTACGAAAAGTATTATTTTAAAGGATAAAAAGCAGGCATTTATGATAAAAGAAGGAAAAACAAAACAATTAAAAATAAAACCGGAAGTGAAAGAAGGGGAGAAGATTACATGGGAAAGTGATAATGAAAAGGTGGCTTCTGTAGATGAAAAAGGGATGGTTATGGCAAATCAAACTGGAAGTTGTAATATAAGTTGTTATACACAGAAAAAATATAAGGATACCGTTCAAATTATAGTGCTAGATAAAGAAACATTTATATATAAAAATGGATTTTCTATGCAAGTTATTTCTTCAGAAATGAAAAATAGGATAAGTGGAAAATCATACAAAAAAAATCCTAATATACAGTATTCGGACTTACGCTACTTGTCTATGGCATATTATAATTTTAATGGACAAGTAGAGATAGGAGAGATGATTGTAAATAAAGAAATTGCAAAAGACATTTTGAAAATATTTTATCAGTTATATAAAATGAAATATCCCATTGAAAAAATGAAATTAATTGATGAATATGAGGCGGATGATACAGCTTCTATGGAAGACAATAACACATCTTGTTTTAATTATCGTGAGGTGGCGGGAAGCGAGCATTTGTCAAAACATGCCTATGGCTGTGCAATTGATATAAATCCACGTATCAATCCATACATAAACAATAAAGGACAATTGAGTCCAAAGAATGGGAAAAAATATAAAGTGCGTGACATCGGAAAATGCAAAGGTAAGTATAAAAAATATATGATACAAAAAAACGATGAAATTTATAAATTGTTTTTAAGACATGGCTTCACCTGGGGTGGTGATTGGTATACGATGAAAGATTATCAGCATTTTCAAAAACCTGTGCAATAGTAGTAAACTTGACAGGTTCCAGTGCTTTACTTTGTCGAAATATGCGATGATAAAAAGTTGAAAAAAGCCGAATAGGAAGATATAATGCAAAAGGGTGGAAAAATAAATATCATTTTGTTTATATGATAACGGCCAATTATGTAACAAAAAACAATGATTAGAAAATTATTAATGGAGGATTTTTCATGACAAGCATTAAAGTAGCTATAGTAGATGACAACGAAAGAATGACTGAAATCATAAAAGGCGTACTGAAAGATAATCCTGTAATACAAGTCGTAGGTTCTGCAACGGATGGTATGGCTGCGATTGAATTAATTGATCAAAAAAAACCGGATATTGTATTACTCGACTTGTTATTAACAAAATTGGACGGACTGAGCGTTATTGAGCGTATAAAAGAAAAAGGAAGTCGTACTGCATTTATTGTAGTATCTTCTATCAGTCAGGAAAACATGATGGAAAGAGCTTTTGAGGTCGGGGCCGATTATTATATGTTGAAACCGTTTGATTATCAGGCTTTAATCGCTAGAATACAGCAGGTATATGCATCCTTGACTCATCAAGATTTGGATGAAACAAGTGGAAGATTTTATGCCAACAATAAAAAAAGCAAAAAATATACATTAGAAACAGATGTTACAAATATTATTCACGAAATAGGAGTGCCAGCACATATAAAAGGATATCAGTATTTACGAGATGCCATCATGATGTCTGTAAATGATTCTGAAATGCTTAATTCCATTACAAAGCAGTTGTATCCAACCATAGCAAAGCAGCATAAAACAACACCAAGCCGTGTGGAAAGAGCAATTAGGCATGCGATTGAGGTGGCATGGAGTCGAGGAAAGATGGATACAATTGATGAACTGTTTGGATACACGGTTAGTAATGGAAAAGGAAAACCAACAAATTCTGAATTTGTTGCATTAATTGCCGACAAAATCCGCTTGGAATACAAACTGAGAGTTTAAACACAGAATATTTTATGGCGAACATTACAGCAATTGGTAAGAAGAATAGTGTAATTGAAAATAAGCACTTTATTTGAAGAGGGAAATACGTTATAATAAAACGGAGTAAAAGTACGGAGGAGGAAGACGTATGAAGAATGTTTTATTTGTTGCATCGGAAGCGTACCCTTTTATTAAAACCGGGGGGTTAGCGGATGTTGTAGGTTCGTTGCCAAAATATTTTAATAAAGAAGAATTTGATGTCAGAGTAATGATTCCAAATTATACAGCAATTCCGGTAGAGTATAAAAATAAAATGCAGTATAAAACACATTTTTATATGAAATTGGCATGGAGAAGCCAGTATGTTGGAATATTGGAGATGGAATACGAAGGTATCAAATATTACTTTATTGACAATGAATTTTATTTTAGTGGATTTCAGCCATATAACCGAATTTACGAGGATATGGAAAAATTTGCATTTTTCTCAAGAGCAGCTCTTTCTGCGTTGCCATTGTTAGATTTTAGACCGGATATTATACATTGCCATGATTGGCAGACCGGCTTGATACCTGTTTACATAAAAGATACATTTAATGGTGGTGACTTTTTCCGAGGAATTAAAATGATTATGACAATTCATAATTTGAAATTTCAAGGTGTATGGGACTTAAAAGCAGTAAAAGATATGACAGGATTAAATTCTTACTATTTTACATCGGATAAATTGGAGGCTTATGGAGATGCTAATTATTTGAAGGGCGGATTAGTATATGCCGATGCGATTACGACAGTAAGTGAAACCTATGCACAGGAAATAAAGATGCCATTTTATGGAGAAGGGTTAGATGGATTGATTCGTGCGCGTGAAAAAGACTTGACAGGTATATTAAATGGGATAGATTATGACGTTTATAATCCAGAAACAGATCCTTGTATTTATCGGAATTACACAAAGAAAAATTTTCGAAAGGAAAAGATTAAAAATAAAAGGGCATTTCAGGAAGAACTTGGATTGGTGAAAGATGACAAGAAATTTATGATTGGAATCTGTAGCCGTTTGACGGATCAAAAGGGATTGGATTTAGTAGATTATGTGATTGAAGAAATATGCGATGAAGATACCCAGTTAGTAGTAATTGGAACAGGAGAAGGAAAATATGAACATTTATTCCGTCATTATGCATGGAAATATCCCGACAGGGTGTCTGCAAATATTTATTATGCAAATGATATGTCTCATAAACTTTATGCTTCCTGTGATGCGTTTTTGATGCCATCTTTATTCGAACCATGTGGTTTGAGCCAACTTATGAGTCTGCGTTATGGTACGGTTCCAATTGTACGTGAGACAGGTGGACTGAAAGATACGGTTATTCCATACAATGAGTATGAAAGTACAGGAACTGGCTTTTCTTTTGCTAACTATAATGCACACGAAATGCTTCATACAATTCGTTACGCAAAGCATATATACCAAAATAAAAAACGGGAATGGAATAAAATGATTGATCGTTGTATGGATGCAGATTTTTCGTGGGAATCATCTGCACGAAAATACGAAGAATTGTATCGCAATTTGCTAGAACAATAGAAAAAGTGTGTAAGTGTGACTAGATAGAGCGCTAAAAAATGCATGTTGTATTATTTTTGTCTAAGTTGCACAAAAAAATACAAAAAAAGTCTCATTTTCAAAAAAAAGGTTGGAAATGAAAAAAAAAGAAAACAATACTTGCATTTTACAAGCAAATTGTATAAAATAATAAGCGAGGTTTGTGAGAACAAACAAATTTGTGAATTACTGTTCGCACTGTTTTGCATGCAAAACATGGACAGACAGTATACATTAAAAATTATAATTTTTAGGAGGAACAAAACATGGCAGTAAAAGTAGCAATTAATGGTTTTGGACGTATTGGACGTCTTGCATTCAGACAGATGTTCGGTGCAGAAGGATATGAAGTAGTAGCAATCAACGATTTAACAAGCCCTAAGATGTTAGCACACTTATTAAAGTATGATTCATCACAGGGTAAATATGAAAAGGCTGATACAGTAAAGGCTGGAGAAGATTCAATCACAGTTGATGGAAAAGAAATCAAGATCTACGCTGAAGCTGATGCTAGCAAGTGCCCATGGGGTGCATTAAACGTTGACGTTGTATTAGAGTGTACAGGTTTCTACACATCTAAGGAAAAAGCTTCTGCACATATTAAGGCAGGTGCTCGTAAAGTTGTTATTTCTGCACCAGCAGGAAATGACCTTCCTACAATCGTTTACAATGTAAACCATAACACATTAAAGGCTGACGATACAGTAATTTCAGCAGCATCTTGTACAACAAACTGCTTAGCTCCTATGGCTGATGCATTAAATAAGTATGCAGCAATCCAGTCTGGTATCATGTGCACAATTCATGCTTACACAGGTGATCAGATGACTCTTGATGGTCCTCAGAGAAAGGGTGACTTAAGAAGATCTCGTGCAGCTGCAGTAAATATTGTTCCTAACTCAACAGGTGCAGCTAAGGCTATTGGATTAGTTATTCCAGAGTTAAACGGAAAGTTAATCGGATCTGCTCAGCGTGTTCCAACTCCAACAGGTTCTACAACAATCTTAACAGCTGTTGTTAAGGGTACAGACGTTACTGTTGAAGGTATCAACGCAGCTATGAAGGCAGCTTCAAACGAATCATTTGGATACAACGAAGATGAAATCGTTTCTTCTGATATCGTAGGAATGAGATTTGGTTCATTATTCGACTCTACACAGACAATGGTTTCTAAGGTAGCTGACGATTTATATGAAGTACAGGTTGTTTCTTGGTATGATAACGAAAACTCATACACAAGCCAGATGGTTAGAACAATCAAATACTTCTCAGAATTAGCATAATTCAAGAAGAATAGTGTTAACCACTTTTATAGACCTAAAAAAGGTCCGGTCTTTTGGACCGGGTCTTTTTGCTTTGCAAAAAGTTTTGGAATAAGAAAAAAGAACAAAAAGAAGTTTTTTTAATTTCAATGGTTCTTTCGATAAAAATGAATTCAGAAAGGAAAATGAAAATGTTAAATAAGAAATCAGTAGATGATATTAACGTAAAAGGTAAAAAAGTTTTAGTACGTTGTGATTTTAATGTGCCATTACAGGATGGAAAAATTACAGATGAAAACCGTTTGGTTGCTGCATTGCCTACAATCAAAAAGTTGATTGCTGACGGAGGAAAGGTTATTCTTTGCTCACATTTAGGTAAGCCAAAGGGAGAGCCAAAGCCAGAATTATCTTTAGCTCCAGTTGCTGTTCGTTTATCAGAATTATTAGGACAGGAAGTAAAATTTGCAGCAGATGCAACTGTTGTTGGTGAAAATGCAAAGGCAGCAGTAGCAGCTATGAACGATGGTGATGTTGTATTATTAGAGAACACTCGTTATAGAGCAGAAGAAACAAAGAACGGAGAAGAATTCTCAAAAGAATTAGCTTCTTTATGTGACGTATTTGTAAATGATGCATTTGGTACAGCTCATAGAGCACATTGTTCAAATGTTGGTGTTACAAAGTTTGTTGATACAGCAGTAGTTGGATACTTAATGCAGAAGGAAATTGATTTCTTGGGAAATGCTGTAAACAATCCAGAAAGACCATTCGTAGCAATTTTAGGTGGATCTAAGGTTTCTTCTAAGATTTCTGTTATTAATAATCTTCTTGACAAAGTAGATACTTTGATTATTGGTGGTGGTATGGCATTTACATTCCTTTCAGCAAAAGGATATGCAATCGGTGATTCTTTATTTGAAGCTGATTATGTAGATTACGCAAAGGAAATGATGGCTAAGGCTGAAGCAAATGGTAAGAAGTTATTAATTCCTGTAGACACAATGGCAGCAGATAAGTTTGATAACAATGCAAATACAAAGGTTGTTACAGATAAAGAAGGATTAGAGGCAGGATGGTTAGGATTAGATATCGGACCTAAGACTGCTGAGTTATATGCAGATGCTGTAAAGGGTGCTAAGACAGTAGTATGGAACGGACCAATGGGATGCTTCGAAATGTCTAATTTTGCAGCTGGTACTATTGCCGTTGCTAAGGCAATGGCTGAAATTGATGCTACTACAATCATTGGTGGTGGAGATTCAGCAGCGGCAGCAAATCAGTTAGGATTTGCAGATAAGATGACACACATTTCTACAGGTGGTGGAGCTTCTCTTGAATTCTTAGAGGGTAAAGATCTTCCAGGTGTAGTTGCTGCAAATGATAAGTAATTTGTTGTAAAAATTCAGGTAGATAATGATGTTGAGATAATGATCTCAGATAAATAGGGGATTGCAGATGTTTTACCACGTTGTTTCGGATATACAGATGGTATAGAAAAGATTTAAGTGGCAGGATTTGCAATAACCTGCTAAATAAAAATAAAGTGAGGATATTATTATGCGTAAGAAAATTATTGCTGGTAACTGGAAAATGAATAAAACTCCAAGTGAGGCAGTTGCATTAGTAAATGAATTAAAACCTTTAGTTGCAAATGATGATGTAGATGTAGTATTCTGCGTTCCTGCAATTGACATTATTCCTGCTATGGAAGCTGCAAAGGGAAGCAACATCAACATTGGTGCTGAAAATATGTACTTTGAAGAAAGTGGTGCATACACAGGTGAAATTTCACCAGCTATGTTAGTTGATACAGGTGTTAAATATGTTGTTCTTGGACATTCTGAAAGAAGAGAATACTTTGCTGAAACAGACGAAACTGTAAATAAGAAAGTATTAAAGGCATTTGAACATGGAATTACACCAATTATCTGTTGTGGAGAGTCTTTGGCTCAGAGAAAACAGGGTGTTTACATTGACTGGATTCGTATGCAGATTAAAATTGCATTCCAGAATGTAACAGCAGATCAGGCTAAGAAGGCTGTAATCGCATATGAGCCAATCTGGGCAATCGGTACTGGAGAGACAGCTACTTCTGATCAGGCTGAAGAAGTGTGTGCTGCTATTCGTGCTTGCATCGCTGAAGTTTATGATGATGCAACAGCAGCAGAAATCCGTATTCAGTATGGTGGTTCTGTAAATGCTAAGACAGCAGCAGACTTATTTGCTAAGCCAAACATTGACGGTGGTCTTGTAGGTGGAGCTTCTTTGAAAGCTGAATTTGGTCAGATCGTAAACTACAAGTAATTTTTGAATTTAGCATAAAATTATTTTGTTGATAAAGACTGTGGGCTATTTGAACGGTTATTATTACCGATCAGATAGCCCTTTTGCTTTGTGGCGTGTATCTGGTATAAACTTTTATATAGAAAAACTTGAAAAACGTTTTGATATTTATTATAATAGTGGTGTTTTAGTGGTATCATAAAAAGGAATAAATAGATACAGATAAAGTAATGTGAAGGGTTACAAATTTATAGTTCTAATTATTCAGAGGATAGATCTGATTAGTTACTACAATTAAAATAAAATGCAAAGGAGCTTTTAGTATGAGTAAAAAACCTACAGTATTGATGATTTTAGATGGTTACGGATTGAATGAAAAAAAGGAAGCAAATGCGGTTGCTATGGCAAATACACCTGTTATGGACAAGTTAATGGCAGAATATCCTTTTGTAAAGGGAAATGCTAGTGGAATGGCAGTTGGTCTTCCAGAGGGCCAGATGGGAAACTCTGAAGTTGGACATTTGAATATGGGCGCTGGTAGAATTGTATATCAGGAATTGACAAGAATTACAAAGGAGATTCAGGATGGAGACTTCTTTAAGAATGAAGCTTTATTAAAGGCTGTTAAAAATTGTAAAGAAAAAAATTCTGACCTTCATTTATTTGGATTATTGTCAGATGGTGGTGTGCATAGTCATAACAGCCATATGTATGGATTACTTGAATTAGCTAAAAAAGAAGGTATTCAGAATGTTTATGTACATGCATTTTTAGATGGTAGAGATACCGCACCAGCGTCTGGTAAAGGTTTTGTTCAGGAAGCTTTGGATAAGATGAATGAAATCGGAGTTGGAAAGATTACCAGTGTTATGGGACGTTACTATGCAATGGATCGTGATAATCGTTGGGATCGTGTTGAGAAGGCTTATAAGGCAATTGCAGATGGAGAAGGTGTAACAGCAGAAGATGCATTATCGGCTGTACAGAATTCTTATGATAAAGATGAAACAGATGAATTTGTACTTCCAACCGTAATTATGGAAAATGGTGCACCTGTTGCAACCGTAAAGGATAACGATTCGGTTATATTCTATAATTTCCGTCCAGATAGAGCAAGAGAATTGACAAGAGCATTTTGCGCAGATGAATTTGATGGATTTGAGCGTAAAGGTGGAAGAAAGAATACTACATTTGTTGTATTTACAGAATATGATGTAACAATTCCGAATAAGACAGTGGCTTTTCATAAAGTGGAAATTACAAACACATTTGGTGAGTATCTTGCTAAAAATGGAAAGACACAACTTCGTACTGCTGAAACAGAAAAATATGCACATGTTACATTCTTCTTTAATGGTGGTGTCGAAGAACCAAATAAAGGTGAAGAAAGACTTTTAGTAAAATCTCCTAAAGTAGCGACATATGATTTACAACCAGAAATGAGTGCCTATAAAGTATGTGATGGATTGGTAGATGCGATTAAGTCTGATAAGTACGATGTAATCATCATCAATTTTGCGAACCCAGATATGGTTGGCCATACTGGAGTACAAGAAGCCGCAGTTAAGGCTGTAGAAGTAGTAGACGAGTGTGTTGGAAAGGCTGTAGAGGCATTAAAAGAAGTGGATGGACAGATGTTTATCTGCGCAGATCATGGTAACTGCGAACAGTTAATTGATTATGAAACAGGAGCACCTTTCACTGCACATACAACAAATCCAGTACCATTTATCTTAGTTAATTATGATGAAAATTACACATTAAGAGAAGGCGGATGCTTGGCTGATATTGCACCTACGTTATTAGAAATGATGGAGATGGAACAGCCTGCAGAGATGACAGGAAAGTCCTTATTGATGAAAAAATAAGAAAAATATTGAAAAACATATATATGCATGATATAATATAAAAATGATTGCTTTGTTAGGAGGTGTGAATTGTGCTAAGTACAATCAAGGCTATTTTGACAATTATATACATTTTAGTTTGTGTAGCTCTTACTGTGATTGTTTTGATGCAAGAGGGTAAGGATGCAGGATTATCTGCTATCACTGGTGGAGTATCAGGCGGAAGTGACACATACTGGAGTAAGAATAAAGGACGTTCTGCAGAGGGAGCATTAAAGAGAGCAACAACTGCATTAGCTGTACTATTTATTATTCTTTCTGTAGTGTTAAACTTAAAGGTTTGGTAAAAAATAGAATGATGATAACCATAGATAAGGTAGATGGATATATATTTCATCTACCTTTCTTTTTACTCTATAGGGTGGTATAATAGAACTATAAAATTAGGATATTAAATGGATAGGTAGGGTAATAAGAGTAATAAATAGATACGATAAAGATTAGAAAGATATAAAAGAAAAAAGAGAAGGGGTGATTGCTATGATGGACAGAATATTACTAGAAGAAAAGAAAAAACTGATATATGGATTTATATCAGAAAAACATTATCGGCCAATAAAAATGAAAGAGATGATGAGTCTTCTTCAGGTTCCAAGAAAAGAAAAGGCAGATTTTCATGAGGTAATCGAAAGTTTGATCGCAGAGGGTAAGATTACGATTGACGCAAATGGAAAGGTAAAACCGCTTTCAGGAAACATTCAAGTTGGAACTTTCTGCGGTACACAAAAGGGATATGGCTTTGTGCGCATTGAAGGAGAAAAAGATGATATTTTCATACCAGAGAATGCTACAAAGGGAGCGTTACACAATGATATCGTGCAAGTAGATATTAATCCTGAAAAAACGGGAAAACGTTTAGAAGGGCGTATTGTTGGGATTATAGAAAGAGGAACAGATATTGTTGTTGGTACATTTTCTAAGAGTAAAAACTATGGCTTTGTTATTTCAGATAATCAGAAGTTTACAAAGGACATCTTTATTCCAAAGGAACACTGTAAAAATGCAGTTACTGGCCATAAGGTTGTTGTAAAAATAACCAGTTATGGCGATGCCAAACAAAATCCAGAAGGAAAGATTATTGAAATTTTAGGACATATCAATGATCCAGGAGTCGATATTTTATCAATCGTACGAGCTTATGGATTGCCAGAAGAATTCCCGGAAGGGGTAATGCATCAGGTAGAGGAAGTTCCGGATGAAGTGCCAGAAGAAGTGAAAATAGGCAGAGAAGATATTCGAGATATGATGATGGTCACGATTGATGGAGAAGATGCAAAAGACTTAGATGATGCAGTTTCTCTTACAAAAGAGGGAGATATCTATAAGTTAGGTGTGCATATTGCAGATGTATCCAATTATGTGACAGAGGGTTCTCCTTTAGATGTAGAGGCTATAAAACGAGGAACAAGTGTGTATTTGGTGGATCGAGTGATTCCTATGTTGCCACATGCATTGTCAAATGGTATTTGTTCGTTAAATGCGGGGGTAGATCGTCTTGCATTGAGTTGTTTTATGGACATTGATAAAAAGGGAAATGTTATTGATCATCGAATTTCAGAGACGGTAGTTAATATTACAAAGCGTATGTCATATACGCAGGTGAAAAAAATCATTGAAGATCATGATGAAGAAACGATAAAAGAAAATGAGCCGCTTGTGCCAATGTTTGAGTTGATGGAAGAATTGGCAGATATATTAAGAGAAAAGAGGAGAAAAAGAGGTTCGATTGATTTTGATTTTCCAGAAAGTAAGATAATTTTAGATGAAAAGGGAAAACCAATAGAGGTAAAGGCTTATGAAAGAAATAAAGCAACCAAAATTATTGAAGATTTTATGCTGGTTGCAAATGAAACGATTGCAGAAGACTTTTATTGGAGAGAATCTCCATTTGTATACCGTACCCATGAAGAACCGGATCCAGAAAAAATTCAAAAGTTAGGTATTTTTATTAATAATTTTGGATATAGTATTAAGATTGGTGCAGAAGAAATTCATCCAAAAGAATTGCAAAAATTAATCCAAAAAATCGAGGGAACACAGGAGGAAACATTAATCAGTCGCTTGACCTTACGTTCCATGAAACAGGCTAGATATACAGTAGCGTGTGATGGACATTTTGGATTAGCTACAAAATACTATTGTCATTTTACTTCACCGATTCGTAGGTATCCAGATTTACAGATTCATCGTATTATAAAAGAAAGTTTAAAATCTGGTTTAACAGAAAAGAGAACACAACATTATAATAAAATTTTACCAGACATTGCATTACAATCTAGTCAATTGGAAAGACGGGCAGATGAAGCAGAACGTGAAGTAGAAAAAATGAAAAAAGCTGAATATATGAAACAATTTGTTGGACAGACATTTGAAGGTATTATATCTAGCATAAGCACATGGGGAATCTATGTGGAATTATCAAATACAGTAGAGGGTATGATAAAAGTTACCGCATTGACAGATGATTACTATTATTATGACGAAGAAAACTATAGGATGGTTGGTGAACACACAAAGAAGACTTATAAACTGGGAGAAAAAATTCAGATTGTAGTATCAGGAGTGGATAAACTTACTCGGACGGTGGACTTTGAACTTCCAAAGCCAGATGAAGAGGAATGGAACGAAAAGGAAATTTTAGCGCGTTATACTCCAACGGAAGAAGAAGTGGAAGCTGCACAACGAAAGGCAGAAGAAAAATTTGAAAAACTTCGTAAAGAGGCAAAAGAAAAAGACCAGTAGAAGGGTAAGAAAAAATGTATTTATAGGCAAGGGGAGTCTGTGGAGGACTTCCTTTGCAAAACTGTTATGAAGATAACTTGTTATAGTAATAATAAAAGAGAAAAGGATAGAGGAGAATGGCAAAAGAACCGAGAAAATTAATTGCAAATAATAAAAAGGCGAGACATGATTACTTTATAGAAGAAACCTATGAAGCGGGTATTTCTCTGCATGGAACAGAAGTAAAATCGCTTCGAATGGGAAAGTGTAGTATAAAAGAAGCGTTTGTTCGTGTGGAAAAAGGCGAAGTGTATATATACGGAATGCATATCAGTCCGTATGAAAAAGGCAATATTTTTAACCGAGATCCTTTGCGTGTAAAAAAGTTGTTGCTTCACAAATATGAAATTAACAAAATGATAGGACAGATGCAACAGAAAGGTTATACCTTAGTACCTCTTAATGTCTATTTTAAGGGCAGTCTCGTGAAAGTAGAGATTGGGCTAGCCAAAGGTAAAAAATTATACGATAAACGACAGGATATTGCAAAACGAGATCAGCAGAGAGAAGCAGAAAAGCAATTTAAGAAAAATATGCGTTTTTAGCTGGTGTTGCGGCTTGACAAATAAAAAGGTGTGTGATACCATTTTTACGATGTGGACGTTTTTGGACGCGGGTTCAACTCTCGTCAGCTCCACTGAAAGGCAGATCGGTATCATCTGCTAAACCAAAACAACTTTATGGGGTTGTAATGGTTTCGACGGGGATTTTGAAACTCGAGCAGCTATCCGTGGCTCTGGGACCACGTAAAAACCTGGATTAAATATAAACGCTGAAGATAATTTAGCATTAGCTGCCTAAGGGCGGCTTGTCAATCCTAGGCTTCCTGCGACTTGGGAATTGGCATCAAACTTGCAGGGCACCTTATTTACAAAGCTTTGCGTAAGTAAGAGATTTATGAAGCTACTAAAGTCAGCAGGGTGTTAGTTCTCGGCTGATAGAGGGAATGTCAAAAAACTGACTGTGATAGGAGATACTGGAGTGGACGGATTTTCGGACGCGGGTTCAACTCCCGCCAGCTCCACTAAAACTGGACAAATAAAACTTCTTATATGGTATATCTATATAGGAGTATATTTGTTAGGTGATTAATGAGGATTAAGATAACGGCATTGTATACGGATATAGTGATATACAGTGCCGTTATTTTTATGATATTTCTTCTAATGGTTTCAATTTGTATAAGTCTTTTACTGCGTTAATTTTTAAATCTAAGATAATATTGCTTTTAATAATCGTACTGTTTACCTCCATGGTAACAGTGTGGCATTTGTACATTTTTATTGTACCATTTATAACTGTCTGCACAGAGAAAACTCTGCCGTGTGATCTGAGAATATAATTCTGATACCAGCTTGGATTATGTTAATGTTCAGGAAGCAATGGGAGGTATTATAATGGTTCAGTTGTCAAGACAAAAATCTAAAACTTTTATAATGAACTGATATCCATGGTTAGAGGAAGATAGATTCTCCCCAGTGACAGTCTCCAATTAGGCAGCTTCCTTAGCGGCTTCATATAGCATAGCTGGATAGTATACGGATGCTGGAGGAACATTACCGATTGCAGAATGGCAACGCTCAAAGTTGTACTTATGAATATAAGCAGCGATAGCCTGACGTGCCTCTTTGATATTTTTCCATTCGGTAAGATATGCTTCTTCGTACTTGAATGTACGGAACCAGCGTTCAATCATGATGTTATCA